>Ga0105240_10001159_pt1 | contig 46178 bp, 49 predicted proteins | sample KBSC54metaG_FD_80426 | JGI IMG/M metagenome (GOLD analysis project Ga0105240, IMG submission 80426) | Corn rhizosphere microbial communities from Kellogg Biological Station, Michigan, USA - KBS C5-4 metaG | ecosystem: Host-associated > Plants > Roots > Rhizosphere > Soil | place: Michigan, USA... | reverse complement strand
GGTTGCATTTCTGCCACCGCCAACATCAATCCAGCCGGCATCAGCAAGCTGTGCGCCGACTGGGATACGGACCACGGCGCGCAACTGCAGCAGCAGGCCGACGCCGTGCGCCAGACTTTCCAGAAATATCCGATGATCGCCGCACTCAAGTTCGCGACGGCGCACTACAGCGACAACCCGGTGTGGGAAAACGTACGTCCGCCGCTGAGCGGCCTGACTGCGCAGCACCAGTTGCAATTGCTGGACGAGTTGAAGCTGATCGGCTTCAGCATGCCGGGGTTGGCAGGCTGATGAGTACTAGCTCAATGCAAGCCCGGCAAGCCCAGCCGCTGGGGAAATATCCCTACGTCAAACGCGCCGGCGACTACCTGTTCGTCTCCGGCATGAGTGCGCGGCTGGCCGACGGCAGCGTGCCCGGCGACGTGCGCGAACAGACGCATGTCGTTATCGGCAAGATCCGTGATGCCTTGCGGACGCTCGATGCCGATCTCACCGATTGCGTCGCCATCACCAGCTATCTGGTGAACATGCGCGACTTCGACGGCTACAACGGCGTCTACGGTGAATATTTCAGCGAGCAGGGGCCGACGCGCACGACCGTAGCGGTGCGTCAGTTGCCGCATCCCGACATGCTGGTCGAATTGACCGCGACCGCGTACAAACCACTCAGGTGAACAAGATGACCGATATGATTTCCGATCAGGCGCTTGACAAGCTGTTTCGTCAGGCGCGTACGCAGAACGGCTGGTTGCCGACGGCTGTCAGTGACGATGAACTGCACCAGCTCTATGAGCTGATGAAACTGGCGCCGACCAGCGCCAATTGTTCGCCGGCGCGTATTTTGTTTTTGCGTAGCGAGGAGGCGAAAGAGCGGCTGCGGCCTGCACTCAATCCCGGCAACGTCGACAAGGTGATGACCGCGCCGGTGGTGGCGGTGATCGCCTACGACACGCAGTTTTATGACTTGCTGCCGCAATTGTTTCCCCACAATCCGGGCATGCGTGATCTGTTTGCCTCCAAGCCGGCCCTGGCGGAAGCAACCGCATTCCGCAACAGCAGCCTGCAGGGCGCTTACCTGATGCTGGCGGCGCGCAGCGTCGGACTTGACGTCGGGCCGATGTCGGGTTTCGATGCGGACAAGCTCAATGCGATCTTTTTCGCCGACGGCCGCCATCGTGTCAATTTCCTGTGCAATCTCGGTCATGGCGACAGCAGCAAGTTGTTTTCGCGCAGTCCGCGTCTGTCGTTTGAGCAGGCGTGCCAGCTTCTTTGATTCCCTGATTCCAATGACTGATCATGCAATTTCTTCCTGAACTGATTTCCTATCTTCTCCTCGGCGCCGGCACCGGCATCCTCGCCGGCTTGCTTGGCGTCGGCGGTGGCACCGTGATCGTACCGGCGCTGGTGTTCATCTTCGCAGCGCACGGTTTCCCGTCGGAGTACATTCAGCACATGGCGCTGGCGACCTCCATGGCATCGATCCTGTTCACCTCGATCTCCAGCCTGCGCGCGCACCATGCGCGCGGTGCGGTGGACTGGGCGATCGTTCGTCGCATCACGCCCGGCATCATGCTGGGGACTTTGCTCGGCGCCTGGCTGGCGGCGCAGATGTCGAGCCAGTTACTGAAAATGATCTTCATCGGTTTCGCCTATTTCGTCGCGGTGCAGATGCTGCTCAACCTGAAACCGAAGGCCAGCCGGCAGCTGCCGCAGACACCGGGTTTGCTGAGTGCAGGCGGCGCCATCGGCGTGTTCTCCAGCTTCGTCGGCATTGGCGGCGGCACCTTGTCGGTACCGTTCATGACCTGGTGTAACGTACAGTTGCACACGGTGATCGGCACATCGGCGGCACTGGGTTTCCCCATCGCGTTGGCGGGCACCGTTGGCTTTGTCGTCAATGGCTTGCGCATCGGGAGTCTGCCGTCGCCAAGCGTCGGTTTCGTCTATCTGCCTGCATTGATCGGGATTGCCGTGGCGAGCGTATTCACGGCGCCGCTGGGCGCACGGATGGCGCATGCCTTGCCAGTGGCGAAGCTGAAAAAATTGTTCGCACTGATGCTGATTGCCGTCGGCACCAAGATGCTGATAGGCATGCTGTAGATCGACGACATTACCGGAGAGATCTTTTTATGGAGCAGAACATGAGTGCATTGCATCCTTTTCACCTGGCTTTCTTTGTGCGCGACCTCGATGAGGCGCGCAGTTTTTATGGCGGCGTGCTGGGCTTCTCGGAAGGCCGCAGCACCGAACGCTGGGTTGACTTCGATTGCATGGGACATCAGCTGTCCCTGCATCTGAAAAAGGACTTGGTGGTGCCGCAGGGCGCCGGCAACGTCGACGGTAACAATGTCCCGATTCCGCATTTCGGCATCATCCTCGACCAGGTCTCGTGGGATGCACTGGCACGGCGCATCGCGGCGGCGAACGTGCCCTTCATTCTCGAGCCGCAGACGCGCTTCAAGGGGGAGCCGGGCGAGCAGTCGACGATGTTCTTCCAGGATCCGTCGGGCAACTCGCTCGAGTTCAAGGGTTTTGCCTCGATGGACCAGATTTTTGCCAGATGAAATTGAAATAAATGCCTGCTATATTGGACGACAAGGTGAGGGTTTCTTTTATCGCAGCTTTTGGCCGTTCGAGCTTGTTGTCGATATAAAGTTGTCGCAACTCAACACTGCTTTCGGGCATGGAGGGGGCGACGCACATTTGCGCATTTGCATACGTTGTAGCCATTGCGTCTGCTGCATCACTCAGGGGGAATATCATGCTGTCCTCACTTCGGACCCGCCTTATCGTCATTTGCGTCCTGATCGTGGCGTTCGCCATGATTGCCTTAAGCGCTGCCAATATCTACGGCGTGCGGCGCGACACGTTGGAAACCCTGAATACGGAGATGGCGCAGCTGACGGATAGTCATGCCGCGAACATCGCCGAGTGGGTCCGCAGCAAGCGCACCATCACTGGCTCGATGAAGCAGGCGCTTCAGCAGAGTGACGTGGTGCCTATCATTGCCGCGGCCAAGGAGGCAGGGGCCTTTGACGACGCCTACATCGGCTATCCGGACAAGCGTATGCTGGCCCTGCATGATATGCCGCCGGGGTATGACCCGACCGGGCGGCCCTGGTATGTGCAGGCGGTCAATGCCGGCGCCCCGGTACTGACGGCGCCCTACGTTGATGCGACCACCGGCAAGCTGGTGGTGACCTTTGCGGAGGCCGTCGGCGGCAAGAGCGATCTCAAAGCGGTGGTCGGATCAGACGTGCAGCTCGACAATGTCGTACGCAATGTGGCGGGTATCAAACCGACGCCGGGTAGTTTTGCCTTCATCGTCGGCAAGGACGGGGTGATCATTACGCATCCGAACAAGGAGCTGGCTTTGAAGCCGATCTCTGCGCTGGATCAATCGCTGACGCCGCAAACGCTGGCGGCAATGGGGCAGCAGGGCGGCGAGGCGAGGATTAACGGCGTCCGGATGCTGCTCTTCGTACGCGCGATCGAAGGCACAGACTGGTCGCTGGTCGTGGCGCTGAACTATGCCGAAGCAACGCATTCGATCCGCTCTCTGATTGTCACGTCGGCGATCGCCGCGATTCTTGCAATTGCCGCCGCCGCAGTGTTGCTGACATGGACGATCACCAGTTTGCTGAAACGGCTTGGACTGGTGCGTGATGCGCTGGAAGATATCGCCTCCGGCGAAGGCGATCTGACTTGTCGCCTCAATGCGGAAGGGCGTGATGAGTTGTCTCAGATTGCCGGCGCCTTCAATCGTTTCACAGGAAAGATCGCTGCGACATTGCTGGAAATCCGTCACGCGAGCGAGTCCGTCAAAACCTCGTCGAGTGAAATCGCCAGCGGCAATCTCGATCTGTCCGGTCGCACCGAGCAGCAAGCCGGTTCATTGGAAGAAACCGCCTCGGCGATGGAAGAACTTACCTCGACCGTCAAGCAGAACGCAGACAACGCGCGCCAGGCCAATCAATTGGCTGTCTCCGCATCCGAAGTTGCGGTGCAGGGTGGCGCGGTGGTGGCGCAGGTGGTCGATACGATGGGATCGATCAATGCCTCGGCACGCAAGATCGTCGACATCATCAGCGTGATCGACGGTATCGCTTTCCAGACCAATATCCTGGCCCTCAATGCGGCGGTGGAGGCGGCACGCGCCGGCGAGCAGGGTCGCGGCTTCGCGGTGGTGGCGTCGGAAGTGCGCAACCTCGCGCAACGCAGCGCTACCGCGGCCAAAGAGATCAAGTCGCTGATTGACGCTTCGGTGCACGAAGTCGACGCTGGAAGCCAGTTGGTCGAACAGGCCGGCCACACCATGACCGAGGTAGTCTCCAGCGTGCGTCGCGTGACCGACATCGTCGGAGAAATCAGCGCCGCCAGCCAGGAGCAGAGTTCGGGCATCGCCGAGATCGGTCGCGCCATTACACAGATGGATGAGGCCACGCAACAGAATGCTGCACTGGTGGAGCAAGCCGCCGCCGCTGCACAATCCTTGCAGGATCAGGCTGCGCATCTGGCCGAGGTGGTGGCCGAGTTCAAGCTGGAAGATGGGGCGGTTGCGCCAGTCGTCCGCGCCGTCAAGCGCACCGTCGATATCACGCCACCGGCACGGGCGATCAAAAATAAGCCTGCAGTCAGGAAAGAGGTCGCAAAGATCGCTGCCGCCAAGCCCGCCAGCGAAAGCAAGGCGATGAAAACGGGCGGCGACGAAAACGGATCCTGGGAAGAGTTTTAAGCAGATCTGAAAATGAAAACGGCGTCGCTAAAGTAGCGACGCCGTTTTTATGCGTGGACGGAAATGCTTCTACGCCTGCTTCTTCAGCAAGTGCATGGGGCCGAACAGCTCCTGCATGCCGCCATGGGCAATGAAACTCAGGTTGTAGGGATGCTCGGCCACCGCGCGCGGGAAGCGCTCCACCACCGGCAAGCCGTGCAACTCCTCGGCGATCTTGCCCCACAGGACCAGCGTCGGCAATGTTTTTTTATGTTCCTCTGCGTACTGCGCCAATCCCTTTAAAACGGTTTCAAAGAACGGCTTCCAGGCCTTCGCATCCTTGACCGGCTTCACGTGCGTGCGGAATACCAGGCTGGCGTTGAGCAGCAGGAATCCCTGCGCGGTCAGGTTGTCCTGCAGGTCGGCCAGCGTCTGGACGGTGCCGACGGTGTCGGCCTGCGCCTTGGCGGCGATGTCGAGCAGGGCGTCACCGCTGGTCTTGTCGACCGGCACGCGGCCGTCGGCCACCAGCAGCATCTTCATGAAGTTGCGCAACGAGGTCGCGCGGTTGACCTGTTTGGACAAGCCCTTGTCCGACCACAGCGAGCCGACCGCGCCGTCCATGAAGCAGACGCCGGTGGCGCTGGCCGCGCGCGGGTAAGGGCCTTCACCGACCAGGACGTAACGGACCTTGTCAATCGGCTGTTTGAACGCGGCGAAGATGCGGCCTTCGGTCGGCAGGTAAGTGGTGTCTTGCACCAGCGCCGGCAAATAATCCGGGTCGAGAGTCGCGATGGCTTGCAGGCCGGTTTTCAGGATGGCGTGCCAGGATGGATCGGCAGTGGCGCAGTGATCGAGCAGGGCGGTGGGGGCGGTAGCCGGCATGAGGAATCAATTGCTGAGGGTTGATCGGAAATGAAAAACTGCCCGCAGGTGACGTGAATGCGAAATCAATGCGGGCAGTCGGGGATGCGTCATTCCATCTGAAAGCGTCAGGCCACGGCCACCGTATCGTCGCCCGCAGCACCAAACAATTGCTGCTTGAGCTGGTGCAGCTGGTCGCGGACCTTGGCGGCTTTTTCGAATTCCAGGTTCTTGGCGTGATCCTGCATCAGCTTTTCGAGACGCTTGATTTCCTTGCTGACCTGTTTCTCGCTCATGGCTTCGTAGTTGGCCTGTTCCTGCGCCACCATCAGTTCCACGCGCGCTTCCTGCGGGCTGTAGACGCCATCGATCAGTTCGCGGATTTCCTTCTTGATGCCCATCGGCGTGATGCCGTTGGCTTCGTTGAAGGCGACCTGCTTGGCGCGGCGGCGTTCGGTTTCGCCGATGGCCTTGTGCATCGAATCGGTGACCTTGTCGCCGTACAGGATCGCCATACCGTTGAGGTTACGCGCGGCGCGGCCGATGGTCTGGATCAGGCTGCGCTCTGAACGCAGGAAGCCTTCCTTGTCGGCGTCGAGAATCGCCACCAGCGACACCTCGGGAATGTCCAGGCCTTCGCGCAGCAGGTTGATCCCGACCAGCACGTCGAAGGTGCCGAGGCGCAGGTCGCGGATGATTTCAACGCGCTCGACAGTGTCGATATCGCTGTGCAGGTAGCGTACCTTGATGCCGTTGTCGCTCAGGAATTCAGTCAGCTGTTCGGCCATGCGCTTGGTCAGCGTGGTCACCAGCACGCGCTCATTCTTCTTCACGCGCATCGTGATTTCCTGCATCAGGTCATCGACCTGCGTCGTGGCGGGACGCACGAAAATGAGCGGATCGACCAGGCCGGTCGGACGCACCACCTGCTCGACCACCTGGTCGGCATGGGTGTTCTCATAGTCGGCCGGCGTCGCCGACACGAAAATGGTCTGGCGCATCTTGCCCTGGAATTCGTCGAACTTGAGCGGCCGGTTGTCCAGCGCCGACGGCAGGCGGAAGCCATAGTCGACCAGATTGGTTTTGCGCGCGCGGTCGCCGTTGTACATGCCGTTCAACTGGCCGATCAGCACGTGCGATTCGTCAAGGAACATGATCGCATCCGGCGGCAGGTAATCCACCAGCGTCGGCGGCGGATCGCCGGCCTTGGCGCCGGACAGGTGACGCGAATAGTTTTCGATGCCTTTGGTGAAGCCGATCTCGGTCATCATCTCGATGTCGAAACGGGTACGCTGCTCAAGGCGCTGCTCTTCGATCAGCTTGTTTTCCTTGCGGAAAAATTCCAGCCGCTCGCGCAGTTCATCCTTGATGGTTTCGATGGCGCGCAGCACGGTCGCACGCGGCGTGACGTAGTGCGAACCGGGATAAACGGTGAAGCGCGGAATCTTCTGGCGCACGCGGCCGGTCAGCGGATCGAACAATTGCAGGCTGTCGATTTCATCGTCGAACATTTCGATGCGCACGGCCAGTTCGGCATGCTCGGCCGGGAACACGTCGATGGTGTCGCCGCGCACCCGGAAGGTGCCGCGGCCGAAGTCGACTTCGTTGCGCGTATATTGCATCTGGATCAGGCGCGCGATGACGTCGCGCTGGCTGACCTTGTCCTTGGCGCGCAAGGTCAGGATCATCTGATGGTATTCGTTGGGGTTACCGATACCGTAAATCGCCGATACGGTTGCAACAATGACAACATCGCGACGTTCCATCAGCGACTTGGTGCAGGACAGCCGCATCTGTTCGATGTGTTCGTTGATCGATGAATCCTTCTCGATGAACAGGTCGCGCTGCGGCACGTAGGCTTCAGGCTGGTAGTAATCGTAGTAGCTGACGAAATATTCCACCGCATTTTGCGGAAAGAACTCGCGAAATTCGCTATAAAGCTGCGCCGCCAGCGTTTTGTTCGGCGCGAAGATGATCGCCGGCCGGCCGAGGCGGGCGATGGTATTGGCCATCGTGTAGGTCTTGCCCGAACCGGTAACGCCGAGCAAGGTCTGGAAAAACAGGCCGTCACGCACCCCCTCGACCAGCTTGTCGATGGCGGCCGGCTGGTCGCCCGCAGGCGGGAAGGGCTGGTACAGGCGATAAGGAGAATCCGGGAACGTCAGGAACTTGCTCTCGTCGAGCGTAGAAGATGCGGCGGTAACGGGGGATAAATCAGCCATTGTCATTCGACCTTTGGTAAAATTAGATGTTGCAAAACGGTGCTCGGCTCGCGGCTTTGCCCTGCATCCATCCCGACTGCAATCTACGTTTGCAGCTAACTTTTTATGTTATCACGATGAACGCACCTCTCTCAGCCTCCTCTTCTCTTTTCACCGCCATTGAGATGGCGCCACGCGACCCTATTCTCGGCATCACTGAAGGTTTTAATGCCGACAAGAATCCCGGCAAGACCAACCTCGGCGTTGGCGTCTATTACGACGATAACGGCAAAGTGCCGCTGCTGGAATGCGTGAAAAAAGCGGAAGCTGAACTGGCTGCCAAATTGGCTCCGCGTACTTATTTGCCGATTGATGGTCTGGCAACGTACGACAAGGCAGTCCAGGAACTGGTATTTGGTGCCGACAGCGCGGTTGTTCAAGAGAAGCGTGCGATCACCGTGCAAGCCCTGGGCGGCACCGGCGCACTGAAGCTGGGCGCCGACTTCCTGAAGCATTTCTCGCCGGCAGGCACCCAAGTCTGGATCAGCGATCCAAGCTGGGAAAACCACCGTGCCTTGTTTGAAATGGCGGGTTTCACCGTCAACAACTATCCGTACTACGACGCGGCCACCCGCGGCGTGAACTTTGCCGGCATGCTCGATGCGCTCAAGACCATGGCTTCCGGCTCGGTCGTGCTGCTGCACGCTTGCTGCCACAACCCGACCGGTGCCGATCTGACCGCCGATCAATGGACGCAAGTCATTGAAGTTGTGACCTCGCGCGGCCTGATCCCGTTCCTCGACATGGCCTATCAAGGTTTCGGCGACGGCATCGAAGAAGACGGCAAGGTCGTGCGCCGCTTCGCCGAAGCAGGCGGTCCGCTGTTCGTGTCGAACTCGTTCTCGAAATCGTTCTCGCTGTACGGCGAGCGCGTCGGCGCGCTGAGCATCGTCGCTTCGTCCAACGAAGAAGCCGCACGCGTGCTGTCGCAACTCAAGCGCGTGGTGCGTACCAACTATTCCAACCCGCCGATCCATGGTGGTCAGGTTGTCGCGACTGCGCTGGCTTCGCCGGAACTGCGCGCCCTGTGGGAACGCGAACTGGCCGAGATGCGCGTGCGCATCCGCGAAATGCGCCAGTTGCTGGTCGCGAAGCTGAAAGAGAAAGCGCCTGCGCACGACTTCGACTTCGTCATCAAGCAACGCGGCATGTTCTCCTACTCGGGCCTGACCAAGGCGCAAGTCGAGCGCCTGCGCAACGAGTTCTCGATCTACGCCGTCGACACCGGCCGCATCTGCGTGGCCGCATTGAACACCAAGAACATCGATGCCGTTGTCGATGCCATCGCCAAGGTGCTCTAAAGAGAAAGGTGTTCCGGTCCGAAACGGCCGGGGTACAAAAAGGTTTTGACAGGAAGTAAAAATCAAGTCATAATCTTTTTCTCAGCTGTTCCCTGATAGCTCAGTCGGTAGAGCGACGGACTGTTAATCCGCAGGTCCCTGGTTCGAGTCCAGGTCGGGGAGCCAAAAAATTCGAAAAGCCTCGCATTCGTGCGGGGCTTTTTCAATTTCGAAAACGCGTTTCCGTGCGTCGCCGATATGTTCGATGGCGATCATGTGCGGCCTGTTTTTGGATCGTTTTTCGTTGTCGCGCATCGCTTGCGGCGCGTGATGAAGAGGAGGTCGGTGCGTAGCGAATTATTTAGCAATTTTCTGTCGTGGAAATATAGCCGCGAAGGAAAATTTAGTTCATAATCGCGCCCTCAGCTGTTCCCTGATAGCTCAGTCGGTAGAGCGACGGACTGTTAATCCGCAGGTCCCTGGTTCGAGTCCAGGTCGGGGAGCCAAAAAATTAGAAAGCCTCGCATCCGTGCGGGGCTTTTTCGTTGGTCGATGCCAGGCGCTCGCCTGCAGCCTGGAAATTTTGCAGGTATGCTGGCGAACTTCGACGGGAGGTTTCGCATGATAGAAATCGAAGCAAGCATCTTGTGGGCGCGCGCCAGCGACGAAGTGTTCACCGACAATCGCTACAGCCGGGTGCATCGCTGGCGTTTCGACGGCGGTGTGGAAGTGCCGGCGTCGTCATCGCCGCACATCGTTCCGTTGCCCTATTCGTCGGCTGATAATGTCGATCCGGAAGAGGCTTACCTGGCATCGCTGTCGAGCTGCCATATGCTGACTTTCCTGGCCATCGCCGCGAAACAGGGTTTTGTCGTCGACAGCTATGTCGATCGTGCAAGCGCCGTGATGGAAAAGAATGCCAAAGGCAAACTGATGGTCAGCAAGGCCACTTTGCAGCCGGCCATTGCGTACCGCGGCCGTGCGCCGACGCCGGATGAGGACGAGGCCTTGCATCATGCGGCGCATGAACAATGCTTTCTGGCCAATTCGGTGCTGACCGAGATTGCGGTTGTGCCGACATCGACAGTCACGCAAGCTTGATCAGGTCCGCAGTTTTTTACAGGGGTATAAGCATATTCGGACAAGTTGCTTGACTTTGTTATCTGTATCGAATATAAATACAGTATGAAGTCGAGTCGATTTGCCGTGGCGGCACACATATTGGTCAGCGTCGAGCACGCGACCCGGGGAGGAGAAGCGTTTTTGTCCTCCGCTGCCATCGCGACCAGCGTCAATACCAATCCGGTGTTCGTACGCGAATTGCTGCGCAAATTGTCGAAGGCGCATCTGGTCGTGACCAAGGAAGGCAAGGGCGGCGGCGCGCAACTGGCGCGGCCGGCCTCGCAAATCAGTCTGGCCGAAATTTACCAGGCGGTGGAAGAAGAGCCGGTGCTCAAGCACAATACCCGGCCCAAGGATCCTTGTTGCCGTGTCAGTTGCGGCATGGACATGGCGCTGGACCCAGTGATTTCCGAAGTCGAAGGCGCGATGTTGAAAGTATTGAAGGGCAGGAAACTGTCCGAACTGGTCAGCACGATCTGCGACTAGCAGGCCGCGGGATCAACAATGAAATTCACGACAAGGCCAACTATCTAACTATTGGGCCTTGCGCATAAGGCGAAAAGCCACATTCAGGGATGCTCGAAAAAGGAGGATCGGTCAACGGTCCTCATTTTTATTTCATAACTGTCATTAAAAATAAGACAGTTTTAGTGACGAGCATCGGTAAGACGGGCGACGAAACAGGCAGGACATGGCATTTCACTGCAGCCGGCATCACCGGTTGGCGGCGGCTGCATGCATTCACACACAATCGATCCAAGGCGCTGGGGCGGCGCAGGGTCAAACAGATTCAGGAGTTTTCAATGGAAAAGAATATCGCGGTGAATAACGCGCCGGTCAAGGTCCCGCATGACCCGCTCAGCGCAGCGGAAAACGCGGCCTCGCCCTTGCGTTCGTGGTTATCGGTGGTTGCCGTGGCGACCGGCGCATTTGCTTTCGTGACGACAGAGTTTTTGCCGGTCGGCCTGTTGCCGCAGATCGCGCATGACCTTGGCGTGTCGCCGGGTACGGCGGGTCTGATGGTGACGACGCCGGGCGTGGTCGCCGCCATTTCGGCGCCGGGCCTGATGCTCGGCGCAGGGCGCATCAATCGCCGCTTCATCTTGCTGATGCTGTCGGTGCTGTTGCTGGCGTCGAACCTGGTGTCGGCGTTTGCGCCATCGTTCGGCGTGATGCTGCTCGGTCGTGCACTGCTGGGCGCGGCACTGGGCGGTTTCTGGACACTGGCGCTGGCGACTGCCGGCCGGCTGGTGCGGCAGGAACATGCGGCGAAGGCGACCGCGATGATCCTCAGCGGCGTGACGTTCGCGACCGTGATCGGTGTACCGCTGGGCACCTTCATCAGCGGCTTGTCGTCGTGGCGTGCGTCGTTCATCGCCACCGGCATCCTGGCTGCGTTGGCATTGGCAGCGCAAACCTTGCTGTTGCCGTCGCTGCCATCCAAGGCGGCGATCCGCTTCCGTGACCTGACCACGCTGGTGAGCCGCCGCAATCCGCGCAAGAGCTTGCTGATGGTGGCGTTGGTGTTCGGCGCGCATTTTTCGTCGTACACCTATATCGCGCCTTTCCTCGGCCAGAACGGTTTCAGCCTGACGCTGATTACTTCGGTGCTGCTGGCATTCGGCTTCGTTGGCTTTGTCTCCAACCTGGTGATTTCGGCTTTCGTTACGCGCCACCTGCAGGCGTCGCTGTTTGGCGTGGTGGCGTTGCTGATGGTGGCCTTGTTCGCCATGCCGCTGGTGCATGCGTCGCAACTCGGTGTGACTGCGATGGTGATTGCCTGGGGTGTCGCCTTCGGCGCGATCCCGCTGTGCCTGAGCATCTGGCTGCAACTGTCGTCGCCTGATTTGCCTGAAGCCGGTTCGGCCCTGTTCGTCAGCATCGTACAGGTCGCCATCGCGGTCGGCTCTTTCGTCGGTGGCGTGGTGGTCGATGCGATGGGTATTCCCTCGACGCTATGGCTGGGCAGTGCGCTGGGCTTGCTGGGTCTGATTGCGATTGCCAGCTTCGGCATGGGCAACAAGAAGCTTGATGAAATATTGAGCAAGTAACAAAGAAAGCCCGTGCGCTGAAACGCACGGGCTTTTTTCATTGGCGAGGCCGTCGCTCCGAATGCGGAACTAGTCGCGGCGGCGTCTCTCACATCTTCATAATGCGCGATCGTCGTGGTCGCGTTGTCGTTTCAACAAGGAGCCATTCCATGAGCATACGACCTGTCAAGGTTCCCGGACCCGATCATCCCATCACCATCACGCCGACCGCAGCCCGCGTGGTCGTCTCGCTGGCCGGCCGCACCATCGCCGACACGCGCGCCGCGCTGGCACTGACGGAGGCGAGTTATCCGCCGGTGTATTACATCCCGCGCGCAGACGTCGACTTCAGCCTGCTCGAACGGACCGATCATCAGACCTATTGTCCGTACAAGGGCGAATGTTCCTATTACAGCATCCCGCTCGGCGCCGATCGTTCGGTCAACGCCGTCTGGAGTTACGAGGAGCCGTATGATGCGGTGGCGGCGATCAAGGGCTATGTCGCTTTTTATCCGGATCGGGTTGATGCACTTGAGGTGCGCGACGTCGCCTGATTGTTCACGCACTAAAGATGTAGCGATGACGGCCGTTACCTGAAGATCACAATAATCAGCGGGAGCAAGTCATGTTGATCGGCGCAAACGGTAATTTGCCGCAATTGGTGTACGCGGACAACGCAGCAGAAGTCAAAACTGCCAGCGTCGCGCCTGTCCCGGCCGCCGCTGCGCCGTCCGCGCCGCTCGACAAGATCACGCTCTCGGCCGCTGCATTGAGACTGATCGAGGAAAACAACCAGCTCGCCCAAATTGCTTCCAGCGCCAGTCAAATTCCGCCACCGGTAAGTTCGGACAGTCGCAAGGCAAAGAAGCGTCAACCCAGCGCCTCGCCGATGCTCGACGTCGATGCCTTCCGCCTGATCCGCGACAAGCTGCGCGCCGAGAATCTGGAGATCAAGGCGCCCGATCCGCAAAACCAGAAAAACAAGGACGACAAGGACCAGGCCACGGCGGTGTCGCTATAAGCCGCAGCCAATCGGTAATATCGATGATGGATGTTGGCAGAGACAAAACAAATTCCACTCTGCTATAATTGTCGGCTCGTCGGGGCGTAGCGCAGCCTGGTAGCGTACTTGCATGGGGTGCAAGGGGTCGAGTGTTCGAATCACTCCGTCCCGACCAATTAGAATCAAACCTTGCGGAGTAATCCGGAAGGAAAAACAGCACTGAATCGGCATCGCCGGCTCAGTGCTGTTTTGCTTTGTGCGACCGATAAGCGCGCATGGACGTCAGAACGCGTATTGCACCCGCATCGTGAAACTCTTCGCCGGACGCCCGCCGTTCTTGCCGATGAGGTAGGCGCTTTCATACAGGATCTTGTGCGCGTTGGGCAGGTACCAGGTGCCGAATAGCGCGGGGCCGACGCGATGGGATTGGTCGGCCTTGCTGTTCCAGTTGTCCCAGCGGCCGAGTTCGCCGAAGCCTTGCACGCCGAAGTTGAGCAGCGGTTTCCAGTGCTGGCGCACCTGCCACTGATACACCAGTTGGGTGGCGTTGTTCTGGCTGGTGCGGTAGTCGCGTTGCAGGAAGATGTTGGCGTTGAGTTGCGTGCGCCAGATTTCGGTCTGGAACACTGGTCCCCATTCCAGGCCATAGCCATCGCGTCGCGTGTATTGTTCGATGTTGGTATGGATCGCCAGGTCGAACCAGTATTGGCCCTGAGTCAGCAGGAAATCGTTTTGCCAGTTGAGGCTGCCGAAGCGCGTGCCGTCTGCTGCGGTCTGTGAATAGACGCCGTAGACTTCGGTGTACCACTGCGAGCTGACACCATAGCCGATGCCGATCTCGGGCGAGCCGAAGGGCGCGCTGTCGTGCTTCTTGGCGTTCCAGTATTTGTAGTCAACGGAAAGCTGGTTTTCGGCGCTGTAGACGGAGACGAGGTAGTAACCGGTGGCGGCATGTGCGCCGCTGCAGATGATCGCACTCGCGGCGAAAATCAGCGTTTTTAACTGCATCGGTGTTTCCCCTTTCCCCGTTTTCCGCCTCCGGCGTTGCACCGCAGGCTGTCACCAGATTATCCGTTCCCCGTAGATGTCTTGTCGCGTTCAAACGCATCTTGTCAGGGGAGTATAGCGTGCCGACGCATTTGCCTGCAGCGTCGGTGGAATATCTTTTCTGCGCTTGAGCGCGCAGCTTTCATGCTAGGATTCTGCGACTTTATGGAGATCGACATGGAAACACCTGATGCATGGAAATTGCGCGCCGATGAACTGAGGCTCGAGATCGAGGCGCTGCTGGAAGCACAGCTTTGCGAGTACGAGTTGCTGAATGCGAAGCTTGAAGAGTGGAAGAAAAGTCCGAGCGCCGAGTGGTTGACGATGGCCGACTATGAGCCCTGGCAGGCCGCGCTCAAATCGCTCGAGCTTGCACAGCGCGCGCTGGACGAGCACATCAGCATTCGTCCCAAGTAACAGATCATGCATTATCCCGCCGCCCGGACACGTCGTACGGGCGGCGGCGACCTCCTGATTCCCTTCCGATCCTGCGCTTGAACGCCTACCTGCGGGTATGGCCGGAGCGGTATACATTTCCCTGAGCGCCGTTCCGGGAGAATCCCATCAAACCGTTCCGCATAAGTTACGCGTAAGTTATCCCTTGTAAGCTGGGGCAAAAATAGGGGAAGGCTGCGCGCCGATTTGCTCGAATCAGAACAACGGATAGCGGACGGCGCGGCGTAGTCAGATTTCCTTCCTGATAAAAGTTGTTCGGATGACATCCGTACATGCCAATCAGACCAAGACCAGGCATGACGGCAACTCGTGAGGAGACTGCTGTATGTTCGAGAGGAAAAGCAGGGCGCTGTCGCGCTCGCGGGACGTGCTGATTCAGGTCGTTGTTCCCATTGCCGTCGGCGCCGGCATCTTCGCCGGGCTCGGCGCATTGGCGGTGCCGCTGTCGCCGTTGTGGCTGGCAGTGATGGCGACGGCGGCAGCGGTGATCCTGTCGCGCCTGGCGCGACGCGGCGAATCCGATCAGGGTGGCGGCTTTGTCGACAAGATCGGCAGCGAGATCGACCACATCATGATTGGCGCCGCCGAGACCTCTTATTTCGTCGACTCCATCAAGAACAAGATTGCACAAGACGTGCAGGCCGCCAACGGCATCGTCACCGGTTCGGAGCAGAACGCCAGCACCACCGAGCAGATCGCCGCCAATGCCGAGCGCGCCTCCAAGGTGGCCGCCGACGTGCGCGCCGAAAGCGTGGCCGGCCGTGCGGAAGTGGACCTGGGCCTGGAGCAGATCGGCAAGGCGCGCACCGATGCGCAGAACGCATCGGCGATGATGTCGGCACTGCAGGACAAATCCAAACGCATCCACGGCATCACCGAAGTCATCAGCGAGATCGCCGCACGCACCAACCTGCTGGCGCTCAATGCCGCCATCGAAGCGGCGCGCGCAGGCGAACATGGTCGCGGGTTTGCGGTGGTGGCGGGCGAAGTGCGGCAACTGGCCCAGCGCACCAAGGAAGCCACCGACGATATCGGCGCTATGGTGCGTTCGATCACGGAAGAAGCCGAGCGCGCGTCCGGCGGCATGCAGGCCCTGAGCGCCAAGGTGCTGGAAGCGTCGCAGAACGTCGAGCGGGTGCACGGCTTCCTTGGCAATATCGAGCGTTCCGCCGGGATTTCGGAAGGGGAGATCCAGCAAATCGCGCGCGCTTCCCGCGAGCACGTCGAGACTACCCATCGCATCGCCGAAGCCATCCTCAAGATCCGCGACGGCATGCTGGCCACCGACATCGAGTTGCCGCGCGTGGCGGCGTCTGCCATGGCCTTGTCGGAACGCGCCGAACTGGTCTATGACGCCATCGCCGCGAGCAATGCCAAGACCCAGCACGACGACATCCAGAAAGTCGCGACCGCCGCGGCCAAGCGCATCGGCAAGCTGTTCGAGGAAGCCATCGGCGCCGGCCGGATCAGCGAGGCGGCCTTGTTCGACCGCACCTATAAACCGCTGCCCAACACCAATCCGCCCAAGCACACGACGCAGTTCGACGCTTTCACCGATCGTGTGCTGCCGGACGTGCAGGAGGCCATCCTCGATGCCATGCCGCAACTGGCGTATGCCGGCGCGGTGGATAACAACGGTTATTTCCCCACGCACAACAAAAAGTTTTCCAAGCCGCTGACCGGCGACTACGACACCGACCTGGTCAACAATCGCACCAAGCGCATCTTCAGCGACCGCACCGGAAAGCGTTGCGGCGCGAATACAAAGCCGTTCCTGCTGCAGACGTATAAACGCGATACCGGTGAAGTCATGCACGATCTTTCGGTGCCGATTTATGTGAACGGCAAGCATTGGGGAGGCTTCCGCGTCGGCTATCGCTCCAGCCAGGCGCAGGAGGCGGCGCCTGGCCAAGCGTCGGCACCGGCGACGGCGCCGACGGCAAAGCAGCTTAAGCAAACGGTTAAGACGGAGAACAGCAAGGGATTGGTGCGCCAGATCTCGGCTTGAACAGCTTGACCGCGAAGGGCAGGTTGATAGACTATTCGACAACGGGGGTAACCTATCGAGAATGCTGAGAATGCGATAGGTCCGGATTAGAAAAGGAACATCAACTTGAAACCTGCTCCGCAGAATAAGCTCGATTCTGTCAAAGAGTTCGATTTTACGAATCGCGATTTTGACAGGGTACGGGATCTTATCTATAAGCGCGCCGGCATTGCGCTGGCCGAAAGCAAGCAGGAAATGGTCTATAGCCGCCTGGCGCGGCGCCTGCGCGCGACCGGCATCGCATCCTTCGTGCAATACCTGGACATGCTGGAACGCGGCGGCGACACCGACGAGTGGGAGGCATTCACCAATGCGCTGACCACCAACCTGACGTCGTTCTTCCGTGAGTCGCATCATTTTCCCATCCTCGCCGATTTCGTCAAGACGCTCAAAGAACCGGTCACGGTCTGGTGTTCGGCGGCCTCGACCGGCGAAGAACCCTATACGATCGCCATGACGCTGTGCGAAGCCTACGGCACGCTGACGCCGCCGGCGCAGATCATCGCCACCGACATCGACACCAATGTACTGGCCACCGGCGCCAACGGCGTCTATCCGATTGAACGCATCGACAAGCTGTCGCCCGAGCGCATCAAGAAATTCTTCCTGCGCGGCAAGGGCAATCAGGAAGGCTACGTCAGAGTGCGCCCGGAATTGCGCAAGCTGGTGACCTTCAAGCAACTCAACCTGCTGGCCGACAGCTGGCCCGTGAGCGGGCAGTTCGACGTCATTTTCTGCCGTAACGTGATGATTTATTTCGACAAGCCGACCCAGAGCAAGATCCTGTCGCGCTTCGTGCCGCTGATGAAGCCGCATGCGCTGTTGTTCGCCGGCCATTCCGAAAACTTCCTGTATGTCTCCGACGCCCTGAAGCTCAAGGGAAAAACGGTCTACGAACTCGGTGCGGCAACGCAGCGCAAGACGGGGAAATAAGCCATGAGTCAAGGCCAGGACCAATTCGCTTCCAACGTCTACTACGACCGCACCTTCGATTGCGACGCGGCCAAGATATTGCCGGGCGAATACTATTTCACGCACAAGGACATGATGATCGTCACGGTGCTCGGCTCGTGCGTGTCGGCCTGCATCCGCGACCGCGTCACCGGCATCGGCGGCATGAACCACTTCATGCTGCCAGACAGCGGCGACGGCGACAGCCCGATTTCGGCGTCAATGCGCTACGGCACTTACGCCATGGAAATCCTGATCAATGACGTGCTCAAGGCCGGCGCCCGGCGCGAGAACCTGGAAGCCAAGGTGTTCGGCGGCGGCAACGTGCTGCGCGGTTTCATCGCCATCAACGTCGGCGAGCGCAACGCGCAGTTTGTGCGCGACTACCTGAAGGCGGAAAATATCCGCGTCGTGGCGGAAGATCTCAACGATATCTGGCCGCGTAAGGTATATTTCTTCCCCCGCACCGGCAAGGTGCTGGTCAAGAAGCTCAAGCAATTGCATAACAACACACTGGTGAATCGCGAACAGGATTACGCCAGCAAGCTGGTTGCCAAGCCGGTGGGCGGCGAAGTCGACCTGTTCTAAGGTCGGTTGCGTCGGCAGAGAAGGGATTTATCGGCCCCGTGCGGAGACCGCAGGGGCCCGTTTCAGGAAAGTACGCATCGTATGAAAATAAAAGTATTGATCGTCGACGACTCGGCATTGATCCGCAGCGTCATGAAAGAGATCATCGGCAGCCAGCCTGACATGGAAGTCGTGGGTGTTGCCCCCGATCCCATCATCGCGCGCGATCTGATCAAGCAGACCAACCCCGACGTGCTCACGCTGGACGTCGAAATGCCGCGCATGGACGGCCTCGATTTCCTCGAGAAACTGATGCGCTTGCGACCGATGCCGGTGGTAATGGTGTCGTCGCTGACCGAACGCGGTTCGGAAATCACGCTGCGGGCGCTGGAGCTGGGGGCGGTCGACTTCGTCACCAAGCCGAAGATCTCGATCCAGAGCGGCATGCAGGAATACACCGACATGATCGCCGACAAGATCCGCGCCGCGTCCAAGGCCAGCATCCGTCCGCGCGCCATTCCGCATCCGGACGCGCACAAGGCGAGCGGCAGCGAGCCGTTGCCGCAGATGCGCAATCCGCTGCTGTCGAGCGAAAAGTTGATCATCATCGGCGCTTCCACCGGCGGCACCGAAGCGATCAAGGAATTCCTGATCCGCATGCCGTCCGACTGTCCGGGTATCCTGATCACCCAGCACATGCCGGAAGGCTTCACGCGCTCGTTTGCGCAACGCCTCGACAACCTGTGCAAGATTTCCGTCAAGGAAGCGGCCGGCAACGAGCGCGTTCTGCCGGGCCACGCGTATATCGCTCCGGGTCACTCGCATCTCAAACTGGTGCGAAGCGGCGCCAACTACATGACCCAGCTCGACCAGGGGCCGCCGGTCAACCGCCATCGGCCGTCGGTCGACGTGCTGTTCAACTCGGCGGCCGCCTGCGCCGGCAAGAATGCGGTCGGCGTCATCCTGACCGGGATGGGCAAGGACGGCGCCCTCGGCATGCTGGAGATGCGTAACGCCGGCGCCTATAATTTTGCGCAGGACGAAGCGTCGTGTGTGGTCTTCGGCATGCCGCGCGAGGCAATCGCGGTCGGTGCGGCGCACGAGGTGCTGGCGCTGCAGGCCATGCCGGGCCGCGTGTTGAGTTATCTGGCGGAGCACGGCAGTCGTGCATTGCGGGTGTAGTTCGAGTACCATTCAGCCATCCGGAAAATTTGACCGGTTGCTAGCTGTCGGGCCTTAAGTTTTGCCGAATTAGTGTCGTTATCGTCAACAATAGTTTCGAATCAATGGAGTAATAATCATGGCTGGCCCAAATACCAAGTTTCTCGTTGTAGACGATTTCTCCACGATGCGCCGCATTGTCCGTAACCTGCTCAAAGAACTGGGTTACACCAATGTGGACGAAGCCGAAGACGGCGTGCAGGGTTTGCAGAAGCTGCGCAGCGACACGTTCGATTTCGTGGTGTCGGACTGGAACATGCCAAATATGGACGGCCTGACCATGCTGCAGGAAATCCGCAAGGATCCTGCGCTGTCGAAATTGCCGGTGCTGATGGTGACTGCCGAAGCCAAGAAGGAAAACATCGTTGCCGCCGCGCAAGCCGGCGCCAATGGTTACGTGGTCAAGCCATTCACGGCTGCCACCCTGGATGAAAAACTCGGCAAGATCTTCGAAAAGCTGGAGGCCGGAGGCTAACGTGGATACCGCATCCCAGGGAGCAGTGCCGGCAGGCGCACCGGTAGCTGAACAGCAGGATCAGTTCCTCGCGCGTATCGGGCACATGACGCGCAGCTTGCACGACAACCTGCGCGGGCTCGGTTTTGACCGTTTGCTGGAAAAAGCTGCCAACGACATGCCTGACGCGCGTGATCGCCTGGAGTATGTGGCGATGATGACCGAAAAGGCCGCTCAGCGCGTGCTGACCGCGACCGAAACTGCCGGCCCGATGCAGGACGCCATCGGCGACGGCGCGGGTGCGCTGGCGGCGGAATGGAAGGCGGTCACCGACGCGCCGTTTTCCGAGAGCGATTACCGCGCTCTGGCGGAAAAGACGCAGGCTTACCTCGGTGCAACACGTGAAAACGTCAGCCTGACCAAGCAGCAATTGCTCGACATCATGATGGCGCAGGATTTCCAGGACTTGACCGGTCAGGTGATCAAGCGCGTTACCGAGGTGGCGCACGACATCGAAAGCCAGTTGGTGCAATTGCTGGTCGATTATTCGCCGCCGGAAGCCAAGCGCGAAGATAGTGGCTTGTTGAACGGTCCGCAGATCAATCCGGCCGGTCATAACGTGATCGCTAACCAGAGCCAGGTCGATGATTTGCTGGAAAGTCTGGGCTTTTAAGTTGTTTTAATGATAATTTTTATGTTTGCGGTGTTGCTGTAGGTAGTCTTTTACGACCTCCCGACAGCACCGCAGACCGCCGTCCCATCTGCCTTTACCCTCTGAAGGCAGATATGACGCGCTTCTCCTGCCCCGAAATACGGGGCGTTTCGCCCCTTATTCTCGTGATGATTCGGGGTCTCGCTCGCCAATAATTCTGCCTGATAGTCTCAAAATTCCGCCTTCATAAGCGGAAAGAAGCAATACAGGGGAACGGCAGTGGCCGAAGATAGCGATCAAGAACGGACCGAACAGCCCACGAGCAAACGCATTGAAAAAGCGCGTGAGCAAGGCGACGTGCCGCGCTCGCGCGAAATGGCGACGTGCGTCATGCTGCTGATCGGCGGCTGCACCCTGTGGATGTTTACCGGCCCGCTCGTGACCAGCCTGAATCGTTTAATGGTATCGACCATGACCTTCGAGCGTGAAATGGCCTTCGATCCGGCCTTGCTGTTCGAGCGCATGAGCGGCCACTTCATGGAAGTGGCGATCGCCTGCATCCCTGTCGCCTTCCTGATGACTCTGGCGGCCGTGGCGTCGCCGCTGATCCTCGGCGGCTGGCTGTTCAACGGCAGCTCGCTGGAACCCAAGTTCGACCGCCTCAATCCCATCAAGGGCATCATGAATCTGTTCTCGCTCAATTCGCTGGTCGAGTTGGGCAAGGGCATCCTGAAGAGCGTGCTGGTCGGCTTCATCGCCTGGTTCGCCATGCGCACTCATCTCGACGCCGTGCTCAACCTGAGCGTCGAACCACTGAAGGTGGCCAGCAGCCACATGCCGAATTTGCTGTGGACCTGTTTCATCATGATGGTGTGCGCCATGATCGCGATTGCCGCCATCGACGTGCCATATCAATTGTGGAATTACACCCGCAAGCTCAAGATGACCCGCCAGGAAGTCAAGCAGGAGCACAAGGAATCCGACGGTGATCCGTTGATCAAGGGCAAGATCCGCGCCTTGCAGCGCGCCGCTGCACGTCGCCGCATGATGTCGGCGGTGCCGACTGCGGACGTGGTGGTGACCAACCCGACCCACTTTGCGGTGGCGCTGAAGTACAGCGAAGGGGGCATGTCGGCGCCGCAGGTGGTGGCCAAGGGCACCGAAGCGGTGGCGGCCAACATCCGCAAGATTGCCGCAGAAAACAACGTACCAATCCTCGAAGCGCCGCCGCTGGCGCGCGCCTTGCACTATCACACCGAAATCGGCGACGAGATTCCGGAATCGCTCTACACCGCGGTCGCCGAAGTCCTCGCCTATATCTTCCAGCTGCGCACCTATAACAGCAATGGCGGCGTCCGTCCTGACGAGCCGAGCGACCTCGAGGTGCCCAAGGAGCTGGACGATCCTCTGTACAAACGCAAGGCCGCCATGGCTGCCGCACAAGCTAGGGCTGCACAATGAACATCAACAGCATGAAACTGCCGGCCTGGGTGCCGATCAAGCATACCAAGGCGCTCGCGGCGCCGATCCTGATCGTCATGATGCTGGCGATGATGGTGCTGCCGCTGCCGGCGTTTGCGCTCGACATCCTGTTCAGCTTCAATATTTCTCTGTCCGTGATCGTGCTGCTGACCGCGCTGTACACCGTCAAGCCGCTCGATTTCGTGGCATTCCCGGCCGTGCTGCTGGTGAGCACCATGCTGCGCCTGTCGCTCAACGTCGCCTCCACCCGCGTGGTGCTGACCGAAGGCCATACCGGTCCCGACGCTGCGGGTAAAGTGATTGAAGCCTTCGGCCACTTCCTGATCGGCGGCAACTACACCGTCGGTATCGTCGTCTTCATCATTCTGACGATCATCAACTTCACCGTGGTCACCAAGGGCGCCGGCCGTATCGCCGAAGTGGGTGCGCGCTTTACCCTCGATGCGATGCCCGGCAAACAGATGGCGATCGATGCCGACCTCAACGCCGGCATGATCGGCGAACCGGAAGCGCGCGCGCGCCGCAAGGAAGTGGCGCAGGAAGCCGAATTCTACGGCGCCATGGACGGTGCGAGTAAATATGTACGCGGCGATGCCGTGGCGGGCATCATTGTGACCGTGGTCAACATCGTTGGCGGTCTCGTGGTCGGTATGATCCAGCATGACCTGGCCTTCGACATGGCGTTGAAGAACTACACGCTGCTGGCCATCGGTGACGGCCTGGTCGCACAGATTCCTTCGCTGATCATCTCGACCGCCGCCGGTGTGGTGGTCTCGCGCGTGGCCAACGACCAGGACGTCGGCGGCCAGCTGATCAACCAGTTGTTCGCCAAAGCCGAAGTCCTTTACCTGACCGCGATCATCATCGGCGGCATGGGCCTGATCCCCGGCATGCCGCACGTCGCCTTCATCATCATCGCCGCCTTGCTGGCCGCTGCGGGTTACTCCGTGAACAGGCGCAAGCAGGAAGCAGGTGCGATTGCCGAATTGCCGGCACCGGTGACGACGCCGCAGGAAATCGAAGAAGCCACCTGGCAGGACATCCTGCCGGTCGACACGCTCGGACTGGAAGTGGGTTACCGCCTGATTCCGCTGGTGGATAAAGGGCAGGGCGGCGAACTGTTGCGTCGGATCAAGGGCATCCGCAAGAAATTCGCACAGGAAGTCGGTTTCCTGTCGCCGCCAGTGCATATCCGGGACAATCTCGAACTCAAGCCGTCGGCTTATCGCATTGCCTTGAAGGGTGTGGAAATCGGCAAGGGCGAGGCCACTTTCGGTCAGTTCCTGGCGATCAATCCGGGCATGGTCACGGGTCCGTTGCCGGGTCTCATGACTACCGATCCTGCGTTCGGCCTGCCGGCGGTCTGGATCGAAAGCAACATGCGCGAAATGGCGCAGACCATGGGTTATACCGTGGTCGATACCGGCACCGTCATCGCCACTCACCTGAATCATTTGATCACTATCCACGCAGCAGAATTGCTGGGTCGCCAGGAAGTGCAGCAGTTGCTCGATCACATCGGCAAGGATGCGCCGAAGCTGGTCGAAGATCTGGTGCCGAAGGCGCTGCCGCTGGGCACCGTACAGAAAGTGTTGCAAAACCTGCTCATCGAAGGCGTGCATATCCGCGATATGCGGACTATTATCGAAACCCTGGCCGAGCATGCGCCGCGCGTGCAGGAGCCGAACGAACTAACCGCCATCGTGCGCATCGCCCTGGGCCGCGCGATCGTGCAGCAGATTTTCCCGACCGAGAGCGAGCTGTCGGTCATGACCCTGGACAACAAGCTGGAACGCCTGCTGATGCAGGCGATGCAGGCCAGTGGACCGGAAGGCGGCGGCATCGAGCCGGGTCTCGCCGATACGTTGATTACACAAACAGAAAACGCAGCACGTCATCAAGAGCAGTTGGGTTTAACCCCGGTATTGTTGGTCCCGGGTCCTTTGCGAGCATTGCTGGCGCGCTTCTTGCGACGCGCAATGCCGCAACTCCGGGTGCTTTCACACGCTGAAGTTCCTGATTCGAAAACGATTAAAGTTACTAGCCTAGTTGGAGGGCAAGCATGAACGTCAAAAAATTTATTGCAGGTTCGTCGCGAGACGCATGGCGCCAGGTGCGCGAAGCGCTGGGTCCGGACGCCGTCATTCTCTCCAACCGGAATATCGACGACGGTGTCGAGATCCTGGCCATGGCCAACGAAGACATGTCGTCGCTGGTGGTGCCGGCCATGTCCAAGGACGCCATGCCGCGCCCGGCCGTGCGCCGACCGCCTGCTCAACCGGTACCGCCGCAGTCGTTGCAGGCCGCCGTGCCGCGCACGCGCGTCGAGCAGCAACCGCAGGGACCCGGCGCATCCATGCCGGTCGAACACAATACGGCGCAGGCCGACGCCCGCGTCTGGCGCACACGCAATGCCGCGCGCGCCAGCGCCAAGGAACAGCAGGCGCAAGCGCTGACGCCGGCGCAAGTGGCGGCAGGCCCGAAGGCAGCCGTCGCCGCAGCCGCTGCTGCACGTCCGCAGCAGGCCGGCGTGATGGCTGAATTCGACGGCAAGGATTATGATGAAATCCTGTCCGACGTCATGAGCGAAATCCGCTCCATGCGCGGTGTGCTGGAAACCCAACTGGCGGAAATCTCCTGGGGCGGCACGCAAAAGCGCGAACCGGCCAAGGCGGCGATCATGCGTGAAATGCTGGCTGCCGGTTTCAGCGCCAGTCTGTCGCGCCTGATCACCGAGAATCTGCCGCAAAGCCCGAAATCGCAGGACGCCATGTTCTGGGTGAAGTCGGTGCTGGCCAAGAATCTGATGACCATGGCCAACGAAAACGAATTGCTGGAAGAAGGCGGCGTCTACGCACTGGTCGGTCCGACCGGCGTTGGCAAAACGACCACGACCGCGAAACTGGCGGCGCGTTGCGTGATGCGCCACGGTCCCGGCAAGCTGGCGCTGATCACCACCGACGGCTACCGTATCGGCGGCTACGAGCAACTGCGCATTTACGGCAAGATCCTCGGCGTCATGGTGCACTCGGTCAAAGATGAATCCGATTTGCGTATCGCACTCGACGAACTGCGCGGCAAACATACTGTCCTAATCGATACTGCCGGCATGGGCCAGCGCGACCAGATGGTGGCCGAACAGGCCGCCATGCTTTCAGGCGCAGGTACCGACATCAAGCGCCTGTTGTGCCTCAATGCAACAGCCACCGGCGGCACGCTCAATGAAGTCGTGAGCGCGTATTCGGGCGATGGCCTGGCTGGTTGCATCATTACCAAGCTTGACGAAGCGGCAACCATCGGCAACGTGCTTGATGTTGTCATTCGTCAAAAGCTGAATCTGTATTACGTGGCGAACGGTCAGCGCGTGCCGGAAGATTTGCACGTCGCCAACAGGTTGTATCTGGCCGACCGCGCTTTTAAACTGAAGCGTGAGACGGCACCGTTCGAATTCCAGGACGCCGAGTTGCCGGTTGTGGTCGGACCGACGGCCACGGCCATGAATGACAAAAGCCTGCGGGAGGTGATCCTTGGCTAGCTATGACGTTGATCAAGCGGAAGGATTGCGGAGGATGCTGGAGCGTCCGACGCCGCGCGTGTTTACATTCTTCTCGGTTCTTCCCGACGATGAAAAAGGCGCGATGCTGATCAATCTGGCTGCCTCTCTTGCTGCCGCCGACCACAACGCATTGCTGGTCGACGCTTGCATGACGCCTTCGGTGATCTTGTCGCGTTTCGGCGGTGTCGCTCCGGCGACGCTGCTCGACGTTGCGCGCCAGGAACGGCATCTGGACGAAGCGGTGCGCATGGTGCCGGAAGGTTTTGCACTGGCGCGCTTGTCGCGCAAGAACGTATCCGCCTCCACGCATCCGCAAGCCTCGCGGCTGGCGCAGATTTTCGACGGGTTGACCGAAGAATCCGACATCACGCTCATCAACGGCGAACTGAACGACGACGAATTACTGCCGGTCCCCGCCATGGAGATGGGCGAAATCGTGGTCCACATGTCGACCAGTCCGACCTCGATCAAGGCTGCGTACGTCTTGCTCAAGGGCCTCAGCGACAAACTCGGCCGCCGTCCTTTCAACCTGCTCGTGAGCGGTGGTTCGGATGCGGAAGCGCAGATGGTATATGCCAACATGGCGCAGGCGGCCAATCGTTACCTGGCGGCGCAGTTGCATTTCATGGGATCGATCCCGGCAGACGAGCACATCCGTCGCGCATCAGGCCAGGGCCGTACCGTACTGGAAGCATTTCCGTTGGCCGGCGCCACGCTTGCGTTCAAGCGCCTGGCGGATCAGTTTTCGTTATCCAATCTCACCAAGGGCACGTACGGTATGGCGACCGATGGTGCAAGTCTCGGAGTATGACGCGCCTGGCATTGCATGATCGTTCGCACTCACCATTATTGACGAGATGAGTTCTATGTATAACGTCAAAGGAAAGACGACCAAGAACGATTTGCTCGAGCTGCATGCGGCGCTTGTTAAAAAGCTGGCGCATCAGATGAAGGCAAAGCTTCCACCCAGCGTGGAAGTGGACGACTTGATTCAGGCAGGCATGATCGGTCTGCTTGATGCCGTCAATCGCTATGAGGAAACGCACGGCGCGCAGTTCGAAACCTATGCCGTGCAGCGTATCCGCGGCGCCATGCTGGATGAATTGCGCAGCAGCGACTGGCTGCCGCGCAGCATCCGCCAGAACACCCGCAAGATCGAAGAGGCCATCCATGTCCTGCTGCAGCAGCTCGGCCGTCCGCCGCAGGAGGCCGAAGTCGCCACGCAGCTGAAAATGAGCCTGGTGGAATACCAGGACATGTTGACCGAATGCGGCGGCCATCAACTGATCTATTACGAAGACTTCCATGACGCCGACGGCGGCCACGAGCATTTCCTCGATCGTTATCAGACCCGCGATACCGATGACCCGTTGCAGAATCTGATCAACGGCGGTTTCCGCGACGCCGTCATCGATTCGATCAAGGCCTTGCCCGAGCGTGAAAAAATCCTCATGGGTTTGTACTATGAGCAGGAAATGAACTTGAAGGAAATCGGCGCCGTCATGGGCGTGTCCGAGTCGCGGGTTTGCCAGCTGCACAGCCAGGCCATCGCCCGCATGCGCTCGACTTTGAGGGAGCAGGCGTGGACTGGAGTAGCGTAGGAGGGATACTGCTGGCGTTGGGAGGCATCCTCCTGGGTTTGCTGCTTGAAGGCGGTCATCCCGGTTCTATCCTGCAGCCGACCGCTTTCCTGATCGTCTTCTCCGGCACCATCGGGGCGGTGCTGCTGCAAACCAGGCTCGACAGTTTCGTCCACGGCGTAAAGCTGCTCTCCTGGGTCTTTTCACCGCCGCTTCACAATCACCGCAAACTGATCGACGACATCACGGTCTGGAGCGGCATCTCGCGGCGCGAAGGCCTGCTGCATCTCGAAGAACACATGAACGACAGCAGCGACCCCTTCGTCAAGAAAGGCTTGCGCCTGCTGATCGACGGTATCACGCCGGCCAAGTTGCTCGAGATCCTCGAGGTCGACACCGCCGCTTACGAAACCCGGCAACGCCAGGCGCTCAAGATATGGGAAGCCGCCGGCGGCTATTCGCCGACGATCGGCATCCTCGGCGCGGTGCTCGGCCTGATCCACGTGATGGAAAATTTGTCCGACCCCGCCAAGCTGGGCGGCGGCATTGCAGTGGCTTTCGTGGCGACCATTTACGGCGTCGGCCTGGCTAACCTGTTCTTCCTGCCGGTGGCCAACAAGCTCAAGGAGTTGCTGGCCATGGAAGTGAACCGGCGCGACATGGTCGCCGACAGTCTGTTCGGCATCGCCAGCGGCGACAATCCGCGCGTGATCCAGGAGCGCGCCGAATCCTATTTCACCACCGTATGACCTGTTGAAGCACAACTCACATCATGGCGCGGAAAAAACATGAAGAAGAGCATGAGAACCACGAGCGCTGGCTGGTTTCGTATGCCGACTTCATTACGCTGCTGTTCGCTTTTTTCGTGGTCATGTATGCCATTTCCCAGGTCAATGAGGGCAAGTACAAGATCCTCGCCGATTCGCTGATCAACGCCTTCGGCAAGGAGCCGGTCTCGACCGCGCCCGTCGTCGTTCAGGCCGGCGGCCAAGGGGCTCAGCAATCGATATCGCCTAAGATTACGCTGCAAAAGCCGCGCAGCAACGACGCGCTGCGCCGTGAAAAAGAGCGCATGACCGACATGGCGCGCGACATCATGCAGGTGCTGGCGCCGCTGGTGCAGGAGGGCAAGGTGCGCGTGACGCAAACGAGTGTGGGCGTCAATGTGGAGATCAATGCCAACGTCCTGTTCGCTCCCGGCGACGCGAAGGTCAGCAAGGAGTCGGAAGAAACCCTGATCGCCATTGCCCGGGTGCTGAAGAATGACGATCACGCCATCCAGATCGAAGGACATACCGACAATACGCAAATCAACACCAGCGTATTTCCTTCCAATTGGGAGTTGTCTGCAGTGCGTGCCAGCACCGTGGCGCGGCTGTTCAACAATCAGGGCATCGCCGACCTGCGCCTGACGGCGGTGGGGCATGGGTCGAATCAGGCAGTTGCTTCCAACGACACGCCCGAGGGGCGACTGCGTAACCGCCGCGTTGACGTGATGATTCTGTCGCGACTGGCGGAGCAGGCGACCGAGGTGCCGTTCGCAGAAGAGGGCGGCAAGCTCGCTCAGCCCATCCAGCCCAAGCCTGCGCCATAAAGCAAAAAGCCCGTTCGCAGGAACGGGCTTTTCAAATTCCGGAGGGCTGAAAAATCAGCCGATGCCAAGCGGCCGGCCCGAGCTGCGCAAGCTCGATTGGCCATCAGGACCATAGAAGGAGCCGTTGCTCTTGCCTTGCAGGATGTTCATGGCGTTCTGGTTGATCGCCATTTGCTTGCCGATCAACAAGCCATTGAGACGATTCAGTTCGCGCGCGGACTGTGCCAGCGCAAACAGTTCTTCCCACACTTGCTTGTCTTCGGCTGAGCCATGTTGTTCGATCCACGACTGCATGCCGTTCTCGCCGGCGGTAAAGCCCAGCGCAGCCAGCATCTTGTGGCGCTGATCAGCCAATGATGCCATGTTGGCAACGATATTGGCCTTCTCGTTGATGATGTCGGGGATCTTGTCGGCATCGCCATTGCCGCTGAGTAAATCTTGCTCTTGCTGCAACGCCGCCACCAGGCGCGACGTCACCAGCTTTTCGTCGGCGAGGGTATGGGATGGCAGGAGCGAATTACTTGTCATTACGTTAAGCCTTGCGTGAACCGATCAGATCTTTGACTGTGTCGAGCAGGCCGTTGGCGACTTTCTCTGGATCAACCTGGAAGGTGCCGTTGGCGATGGCCGCCTTGATTTCTGCGACTTTCTTGGCGTCGAAAGTGCCGCCGGGAGCAGTGGCCTTCACGCCCAGCGATTGATATTGCGAAGACAGCTGGACATTGGCTGCAGTGGAACTGTCGCTGCCTGTCTTGGCTGTCGTGTTGGTGGCATTGCTGCTTGCCGGGCGCGCCTGGGGTTGCGCGATTTCCGGTAAGCCTTTGCCTGTTTTGAGGGCGTCATTAACGTTCACGGCATCATCCTTAAAGGGTTAGGGTTCTGTGACCCGCCTGTTGCCTAGATTATCGGCCATTTCTCCGCAAACTTTAATTCTTTTATCGCCCGGCAAAATGTTTCTTTTTAGTAATTTATTTCGAGAATGCCGCCGGCCTTCGCAATCCCGCTTACGACCTGGCCTGCAGACGTTTTGGCTTGCACCATCTGACCCTCGCTGCCGTTGGTCAGGGCGCGCGCTTCGGTGGTGATCTGGAAGCCGGGGCCGGTGGATACCACGCGCACTGCCTGGCCTTGTTGCACCACGCGGTTGCTGCGCAGCGCATCCTGGCGTATCGGGGCGCCAAGCGCCAGCGAAATGTTGGCGGTACGACCGACGGCCTGGGCGGGGTCGGTAATGATGCCGTTGGGCAAATTCGACAGGTCGCCCTTGACCTTGGTGATGTCGTTCGGGCCGATGACCTGGCCTTGCGCCAACGGCGCTGAGGTAACAATGTATTCGGCGATGACCTGCACGGTGGCGCGTACGTAAACCGTCCACGGCGACGGTGCAATGCACTTGATACCGATGGTGGTGCGGCCCCACAGGCGGCCGCCGTTGGGCATGAAAGCTTGCGGCGAAGTACAGGCGGCCAGATTGAGGCGATTGTCGACCGGTTCGACGGCGATATTGACGGTGCCGGACAGGCCGGTCGTCTGTACCTTCATGAACTGCTCTGCAAGTTTTTGCAGGGCGCCAAGATCCTGGCGCGGCGGGGTGTTCTGGTCGGCGGTCTGCGCCAGTGCGGACAGCCCGAATACGGGCAGCAACAGCAGCAAAGACAGCAGCGCTTTTGACAATGATTTCATAACAACAACTTTTCAAGCCGGGTGATCGGAGGCAGGGCCATCCTGTCAGCAATAGTACTGGCGGCCGACTCTGTCAAAAGGTCGAACAAGGCATAGTTTTCTCTCTTTCTCGGGCATTAGAGTTTGAGGGGGAGCCTTATGATCCAATGGTGTGTAAATCCCATTATCGGCATGATGCGTACTTTATGAAGGGTACGTCAGGAGGATTAGATGGCTGCAAAACTGGATGATTATCTGCGATTCAATGAAACGGCGCTGAATTTGCGCGCCCAGCGTCAGCAATTGCTGGCGTCCAACATCGCCAACGCGGATACGCCGAACTACAAGGCGCGCGACATCGACTTCGCCAAGACGCTGCAGGGCGCCATGGCCGGCAAGTCGAGCACGGTTCCGCCGGTCGAGCTGGCGCGCACGTCGTCGGCCCACATCGCCGGCAAGGCGACGGGCGACAGCGGCATCGGCGGCTCGCCGCTGCTGTATCGCAAGGAAACCCAGAGCAGCGTGGACGGCAACACCGTCGACATGGACGTCGAACGCAACCAGTTCACCGACAACGCGGTGCGCTACGAAGCAGGCATCACCGCCGTCAATGCGCAGATCAAGGGTCTGCTCGCCGCCATCCAACCAGGCTGATCATCATGTCTCTTTCCAATATTTTCAACGTCGCCGGCTCGGCCATGAGCGCGCAATCGCAGCGCCTCAACACGGTCGCCAGCAACATCGCTAACGCCGACAGCGCCACCGGCCCGGACGGCAAGCCGTACAAGGCCAAGCAAGTGGTCTTCAAGGCGGTCCCGTTCGGCAACATCGAGAACAGCGGCGTACAGGTCAGCCAGGTCGTCGAAGACCAGGCGCCGCCCAAGCTGATCTACGATCCCAAGCATCCGATGGCCGACAATAACGGCTACGTCGCGATGCCCAACGTCAATCCGGTAGAGGAGATGGTCAACATGATCTCCGCATCGCGCTCGTATCAGACCAACGTCGAAACGATGAATACCGCCAAGAACATGTTGATGAAAACCCTCACCATCGGTCAATAAGGAAGATCTTAATCATGACTACTGTTTCCAACGATCTGCTGTCGTCAATGAATGGCACGTCGACATCGACCTCCAATACTTCGAGCCTGAACGACAACAGCCCGGAAGCGATCCAGAATCGCTTCCTGAAGCTGCTGACAGTACAGATGCAGAATCAGGATCCGACCAATCCGATGGACAATTCCCAACTGACCACGCAGCTGGCGCAGCTGTCGACCGTGTCGGGCATCAGCCAGCTGAACACCACGCTGGCAACGCTCATGTCCAACCTGGGTACCTCGCAATCGCTGCAGGCGGCCAACATGATCGGCCACAGCGTGCTGGCGGCGGGCAACAACCTGACCCTGACTTCCGATACCACCAAGGCTGCCGACGGCACCGAGACCACCACCCAGAAGGCCGTGTTCGGTGTACAGCTCGGCGCCAACGCCGACAGCATCAAGGTCACCATCCGTGACGCGACCACCGGCGCCGTCGTGCGTCAGATGGATCTGGGCAGCCAGGCTGTGGGTACAGTACCGGTCATCTGGGACGGAACCAATGACGCCGGCACCAAGGCGGCCGACGGCCAGTACACCTTCACCGTCGCAGCGACCAGCGCCGGCACGCCCGTGGACGCCACTGCGCTGTCGTTCGGCACGGTTGCCAGCGTCAGCACCGGCGCCGACGGCGTCAAGCTGAATGTATCGAATATCGGCACCATCAAGCCGACCGACGTTATCCAAATCCTCTAATCCACTGACTGCTTCCAGCACAAGGAGAATCAAATGAGTTTTCAACAAGGCCTGAGCGGTCTGGCAGGGGCATCGAAGAGCCTCGACGTGATCGGTAACAACGTTGCCAACGCCAGCACAGTGGGTTTCAAATCGGCACAAGCGCAGTTCGCCGACATGTACGCCAATTCGATGAACCGTTCCGGCAACTCGCCGGTCGGTATCGGCGTCGCAGTCGCGAACGTGCAGCAGGCTTTCACCCAGGGTAACGTCACCACCACCAACAATCCGCTGGATATCGCCATCAACGGCGACGGCTTCTTCCGCATGCAGGGCAGCCTGACTGACCAATCGCCGATGTACGCCCGCAATGGCCAGTTCCAGCTGGACAAGGATGGTTACATCATCAACCCGAGTGAAAAGGGTGCGTACCTGACCGGCTGGTTGGGTACCGTGACCGGTGGCGATCCCGTGCCGCTGAAGATCGATACATCGAACATTCCGGCAACTGCGACCACCAAGATCAGCACCAAGCTGAACCTGGATTCGCGCCTGACCGGCATCGTTCCTGCAACGACGCCGTTCAGCCCGACCAACTCCGCGAGCTACAACAGCACTACCGGCGTCACCATGTACGACAGCCTCGGCAATTCGTACAACGTACAAACGTACTACGTCAAGAACGCCACCACATCGACCGCAACCACGACCGACTGGGATGTCTACGCGACCATCGATGGCGTGACCTATCCTGTCGCCGGCGCCCCGGTGAAGCTGGACACGCTGACTTTCAACAGCTCAGGCGTGCTGACTGCCGGCGCTACCGCAGGTTCGTTTGCCCAAGCCACGTTGAACGGTACGTTTGCGAAACCAGGCGCGACCTTCCCTTCGGCCATCGCTTTCGACTACACCGGCACGACTCAAACCGGCCAGGCTTTTACGCCGGTGGCGCAAAGTCAGGACGGTAAAGCGCCCGGCGTGCTGTCGAGCTTTTCGATCGGCAAGGATGGTTCCATCATCGGCAATTATTCGAACAACGACACCAAGGTCCTGGGTCAGGTTCTGCTGGTGAACTTTGCCAACCCGAACGGCCTGTCGCCACTGGGCAACAACTTGTACACCGCAACCGGCGACGCCGGCGTACCGTTGGTCGGTAAGCCGACCACCGGCCAGTTCGGCGTGTTGCAAGCGCGTGCCGTGGAAGATTCCAACGTCGACCTGACCACTGAACTGGTCAACATGATTGTGGCGCAGCGCGTTTATCAGGCCAACTCGCAGACCATCAAGGTGCAGGATACCGTCCTGCAAACGCTGGTCAGCCTGCGCTAAGCAATTTGAAATAAGTGGGGAAGCGCGCGGCAGCGATGCCGCGCGCGCACAAAGGGGTAATTATGGATCGTGTGATTTACACCGCCATGTCCGGCGCCAAGCACACAATGGAGCAGCAGGCCACCGCCAGCAACAACCTGGCGAACGCGACAACGACCGGCTTCCGTTCCCAGCTCGACACCTTCCGCGCCGTGCCGGTGGTGGGTGGAGAAGGGCTGGCGACGCGCACCTTCGTGGTCGATTCGACCGCAGGCACCAACTTCGCGTTGGGTCCGATACAAGACACCGGCCGTGCGCTGGACGTCGCTGTGGCGGGAGAGGGCTGGATTGCGGTGCAGACCGCAGACGGCGGCGAAGCCTATACCCGCAACGGCAGCTTCAAGATGAGCGAAAACGGTATCCTGCAAACGCAGACCGGCCTGAGCGTGCTGGGCGACGGCGGTCCGATCAGCATTCCTCCCGACGTTACCGTGGCGATTGCTCCAGACGGTACGGTGTCCTCGATCCCGACGATGGGTACCCCCAATGCCGTCAACGTGCTGGGCCGCATCAAGATGGTCAATCCGGATGAGAAGTCGCTCAAGCGCGGCGACGACGGCCTGTTCCGCCTGACCACGGGCACCCAGGCCCCACCTGACGCCAATGTCCGCCTCGTCGGCGGTGCGCTTGAAGGCAGCAACGTCAACGTGGTTGATTCCATGGTCAACATGATCAACCTCGCGCGCCAATTCGACCTGAACATGAAGGTGGTGACAACCGCCCAGAGTGATGCAGACAAAGCCAACCAAATTCTGTCGTTGTCCTGAAGCTAAACCGACTATTCAGGTACTGGAGAAAACATGATTCGTTCCCTGTGGATTGCCAAAACCGGCCTCGATGCGCAACAAACGCAACTCGACGTCATTTCGAATAACCTCGCCAACACTAGCACCAACGGCTTCAAGCGTTCGCGCGCCGTGTTCGAGGATCTGATGTACCAGACCATTCGCCAGCCGGGTGCGCAGTCATCGCAACAGACACAACTGCCGTCGGGCCTGCAAATCGGTACCGGTGTGCGTCCGGTCGCGACCGAGCGTATCCATACGCAAGGCAACACCAACCAGACCAGCAATGACAAGGACGTCGCGATTCAAGGCGCCGGATTCTTCCAGGTGCTGATGCCGGACGGCACGACGCAATACACACGCGACGGTTCGTTCCAGTCGGACGCCCAGGGCCAGTTGGTGACATCGAGCGGCTACGTTGTGCAGCCGCCGATCACGATGCCTGCCAACATGACCAAGCTGACCATCGGCCGCGACGGCACCGTCTCGATCATGCAAGCCGGCTCGACGGCAACCACGCAGATCGGCACGCTGCAGATCGCCACGTTCATCAACCCGGCCGGTCTCGAAAGCAAGGGCGAAAACCTGTATGCCGAAACCGCCGCCTCCGGCACGCCGGCACCGAATACCCCGGGCACCAACGGCGCCGGCGTACTGTGGCAAGGCTATGTTGAAACCTCGAACGTGAACGTGGTCGAGGAAATGGTCAACATGATCCAGACCCAGCGCGCGTACGAAATGAACAGCAAGGCAATCACGACATCCGACCAGATGCTGGCCAAGCTGTCGCAGTTGTAATTTGTTTTGTAATGTTTTGATGAAATGGGATGAGGCAAACATGAAAAGCCTGCTGAAACTTGCCGCCATCGTAGGGATGATTGCTCTTGCCGGATGCGAAACGGTGCCGGATTCTATCGTCAAGACACCGTTGACGGCCAAGCCGCAGCCGGCCGCTTACGCACCGCCGACCAACGGTGCGATCTTCCAGTCGGCGGCGTATCGTCCGTTGCTGGAAGACCGCCGCGCACGCCTGGTGGGCGACACCCTGACCATCGTCATCAATGAAAAGACCAGCGCCGCCAAATCGGCGGGCAGCTCCGGCAGCAAGACCGGCAGCGCCAGCGCCATCGCGCCGACGCTGTTCGGCACCACCATCAAGGAGCTGTCCGGCAGCGGCGGCAGCACCAACAAGTTCGAAGACAAGGGCGCGATCAGCTCCAGCAATAACTTCACCGGCACCATCGGCGTAACCGTCATCGAAGTGATGCCGAACGGTAACATGGTCGTCAGCGGCGAGAAGCAAGTGGCGCTGGACAAGGGCGTCGAATACGTGCGTTTCTCCGGCACCGTCAGCCCGGACAATATTGCCACTGGCAATACCGTGTCGTCGACGCTGGTGGCCGATGCCAAGGTCGAGTACCGAACCAATACACGTGTGGATATGGCGGAATTCATGTCTTCTTTGTCACGCTTCTTCTTTAGCGTGTCGCCGTTCTAGTCCCAAGGTGGTATCCATGATTTTCCGTTCGCTTTCTCTGTCTTTGTCTCTGTTCCGCTCCAACCGCCTGGCGACCACGCTGGTGGCCGCTGCATGCCTGCTCAGCGCCGGTGTCAGCCATGCGGAACGCCTCAAGGATCTGGCCAGCATCCAGGGCGTACGGCAGAATCAACTGGTCGGTTACGGTTTGGCCGTCGGTCTCGACGGCAGCGGCGACCAGACCACGCAGACGCCGTTTACCGTGCAGAGCGTCATCAGTATGCTGCAGCAACTGGGCGTCAATCTGCCCAGCACCTCGACCAGCAACATGCAGCTCAAGAACGTCGCCGCCGTGATGGTGACGACATCCTTGCCGGCATTCGCCCAGCCGGGGCAGACACTGGACGTGACGGTGTCCTCGATTGGTAACGCCAAGAGCATTCGCGGCGGCACCTTGCTGATGGCGCCGCTCAAAGGCGCCGACGGCCAGATCTATGCGATCGCCCAGGGCAACATCGTGGTCGGCGGTGCGGGCGCTTCGGCGGCGGGCAGCAGCGCCACCATCAATCATCTGAGCGTCGGCCGCATCTCCGCCGGCGCCACCGTCGAACGCGCGGTGCCGTCTTCGCTGGGGCAGGGCGACACGGTCAACCTGGAACTCAACGACAACGATTTCTCCACCGCCAGCCGCGTGGTGGAAGCGGTCAACAAACGTTTCGGCTTCGATACCGCAATGGCGCAGGACGGCCGCGTGATCCGCATCCGTGCACCGATCGGCAGCGGCGATCGCGTGGCTTTCCTCGGCGCGCTGGAAAACATCGATGTCACGCCATCGCGCGTACAGGCCAAAGTGATCTTGAATGCGCGCACCGGCTCAGTGGTGATGAACCAGGCGGTGACGCTGGATACCTGCGCGGTATCGCACGGCAATCTGTCGGTGGTGATCAACGCGGAAAACAGCATCAGCCAGCCCGGCGCCTTGTCCGGAGGCCAGACTGCCGCCAACCAGAATGCACAGATTTCCATCAGCTCCGCGCCCGGCAAGGTCATGTACCTGAAGGGCGGCGCCTCGTTGGCCGAAGTGGTCAAGGCGCTCAACGCCATCGGCGCGACGCCGCAGGATCTGCTGGCGATTCTGCAAGCCATGAAGGCTGCCGGCTCCTTGCGCGCCGAGCTGGAAATCATCTAACCGGGGCAGTACATGATCAACAACATCAAGCCGGGTAATCCGACCGAGAGCCTCGCCGCCGACGCCAACAGCCTCAACAGCTTGCGTTCCGCCGCGGCCACGCAATCGCCGGAATCGCTCAAGGGCGCGGCCAAGCAATTCGAAGCCCTGTTCCTGAACATGATGTTGAAGAGCATGCGCGATGCGACGCCGCAGGACGGTATGTTCGACAGCCCGCAGACCAAGATGTTTACCAGCATGCTCGATCAGCAGCTGAGCCAGAACATGGCGCAGCGCGGCGTCGGCCTGGCCGACATGCTGGTGCGCCAGCTGTCGAGCAGCCTGAACAAACCATTGCCGACCGATGAGGACGGCGCATCTGCGTTGCCGCTCGACATCCCGCTGGCCAATACGCTGAGCGATCTGGACAAGTCGCGTCTGGTGCAAGGCCTCGCCAACGCTACTGACGACAGCGCTTCCTCGCAAGGTGGCAGCAAACGCAAGGGCGGTCAGCAACGCCCGGCCCACGTCGAAGCCTTCCAGAACCGTTTGCAAGCTGATGCCGAGGCGGCCAGCCGCGTCACCGGCATTCCCGCCAAGTTCATGCTGGCGCAAGCAGCGCTGGAAACCGGTTGGGGCAAGAAAGAAATCCGCGCCCGCGACGGTAGCTCCGCACACAATTTGTTCGGCATCAAGGCGACGGGCAACTGGACCGGCAAGACGGTCGACGCCACGACAATCGAGTACGTCAACGGCGTGGCGCAGCGCAAGGTCGAAAAATTCCGCGCCTACGACTCTTATTCCGAAGCTTTCCAGGATTACGCCAAGCTGCTGCGCAGCAACCCGCGCTACGAAAAAGTGTTGGCGAATGCGCAAGACGCCCACGGGTTCGCCTATGGCCTGCAACGCGCAGGCTATGCAACCGATCCCCATTATGCGGAAAAACTATCGCGCATCATCCGTCAGTCGCTGTCGGCTTGATACGCGGGTCTGATACGTGGGCCGATATCGGCCCGGACGGGATCTTTCCATACGCTGCGGGGAACACCAGGCGCTTCCCGCACTCTCAAAATCATTGGTAACGCGTCCTAAAGTTTCCCTGCAGGATGCCGTTCACTAGGTTATTCCGTTAAAGAACAGACAGCTAGCATGGCAACCAATATCTTCAGTATCGGGCAAAGTGCACTGGCCGCAGCTCAGGCGGCCCAGGCGACGACCAGCCATAATATTTCCAATGCGACAACCCCGGGCTATAACCGCCAGGTAGTCGTACAAAGCACGGCCGGCGGCATCAACTACGGTTACGGCTTTATCGGGCAGGGTACCCAGGTTGCCGAAATCAAGCGCGTCTATAACGATTTCCTCAACAAGCAGGTGATGGCGTCGCAGACGACTGCGAGCTCGCTGGACTCTTACCTGTCGCAGATCAGTCAGCTGAACAACCTGGTTGCCGATACCTCGGCCGGCCTGTCGCCTGCATTGCAGGATTTTTTCAAGTCCATGCAGAACCTGGCATCGACGCCGAACAATGACGCCGCCCGTCAGGCCGTATTGTCCGCCGGCTCGACGTTGGCTGCGCGTTTCCAGAGTCTGAACGACCAGATGGCGCAGAGTCGCACCAGCGTCAACGCCCAGATTACGTCGAGCATTGGCTCCATCAATTCGTTGGCAACGCAGATTCAGGAACTGAACCAGGCGATCATTAAAGCGCAGGGTAGCGGTGGCGGAGCGACACCGAACGATTTGCTCGACCAGCGCGACCAGGCGGTTGCCGATCTGAACAAGATCGTCAAGGTCACCACCTTGCCGCAAAACAATGGCTCGCTGAGTGTGTTCATCGGTAACGGCCAGCCGCTGGTGCTGGGAGACCAGGTGTCGCAACTGGTGGCGACACCGGCGGACGACGATCCGACGCGTTTGCAAGTGTCGATCAAGACCAGCAGCAACGCCACCATCCTGTTGCCGGACGGCGCCTTCACCGGCGGCAGCCTTGGCGGCATCCTGCAATACCGCACCGAAACACTGGACGTGGCGCAGAACACATTGGGCCGCGTGGCGATCGTGATGGCCAGCGCTTTCAACGCGCAACACAAGCTGGGACAGGATCAGAACGGCGCATTGGGCACCGACTTTTTCAATGTGCCGGTGCCGTCCGTCGTGGCCAACGCGAAGAATCACACCGTGGCGCCGCTGGCTGCCGCTACGGCTACCATCACCAATCCTTCGGCCTTGTCGACCAGCGATTATCGTCTGGACTTCGACGGCACCAATTATTCCGTTACGCGCCTGTCGGACAACAACAAAACGACGTCGGCGACGGTACCTATCACCATCGACGGCGTCCAGTTCGGTTCGACCAACATGGCAGCGAACGACAGCTTCCTGATCAAGCCGACCATCAATGGCGCCAACGGCATCAGCGTGGCGATCACCAATACACAGAAGATCGCTGCCGGAACACCGATCGTGACCTCGACCAACGCCGTCACCGACATGGGCCTGGTCACGACCGGCAATACCGGCACCGGCGTGGTAACGTCGGCAGCGGTGGACAAGTCAACCTTTACACCGAATTCGACGCAGACCTACACCTATAGCAGCGGTACGACTTCGCTCGCGCTGACGCCACCGGCGTCCGTGACGGTGACGACGACAGCGGGCGTAACGACTACGTATGCAGCCGGGGCGCCGGTTCCTTACTCAGCCGGCGCCACCATCAGCAGTGGCGGCGTCAGTTTCGTACTGAGCGGCGCACCCGCTAATAACGACAAATTCGTGTTTTCGCCGAAGCCGGCGAATACCGGTACGGCCACGATTTCGTCGGGCACCATCAATTCGAGCTTCACTGCAACGTCGCTTCCGGCTGGTTCCAAACTGAGCTTCACCTTCGATAGCGCGACCGGGACGCTGGTACCGTCGCCTGCGATCGGGTCGGCGACGATGGGGACCGTGACGGTCAAGGACGCCAGCGGCAACGCAGTGACGGTGACGCCGCCCAATCTGCCTTTCGGCCCTGGTTACAGTTACACCACGTCGACCGGCATGAGCTTCAGCATCACCGGCCAGCCTGCTAACGGCGATCAGTTTTACGTCTCGCCGAACACCGGCGGCGTGACCGATAACCGCAACGCGCTGGCGTTGAACGCGCTGCAGACCGCCAACACGATCGGCAATACTTCGTTCCAGGGATCGTACTCGCAGCTGGTAAGCATGATCGGCAACAAGACCAACGAAATCACGGTCACCAACAAGGCTGAGAACGCGCGCCTGACCGCGATTCAGCAGGAGCAGCAATCCGAATCCGGGGTCAACCAGGATGAGGAGTTGGCCAACATGATCAAGAATCAGACGGCCTACCAGGCTGCGGCAAAAATCATTCAGGCTGCCAGCGACATGCTGAATGTCTTGTTCACGCTCGGCGGCTAGTTTTAAGGAAGATCAAAATGCGTATTAGCACAAGCATGCTCTATCAACTGAGCAACAATGAATTGACCAGCATGCAGGGTTCGATCCTGAAGCTGAATCAACAGGTTACCCAGCAGCAAACCGTGTTGCTGCCGTCCGATGATGCCGTGGCCGCTGCACGTGCGCTGGACCTGTCGCAGACGCAGGGGCTCAACGATCAGTACAAGATCAATCGCAACAACGCCGATAGCTCGCTGTCGCAGGTGAACGCGGCCTTGACCAACGTCACGGCGATGCTGACCAAGATCAAGTCGAACATCACCCAGGCCGGCAACGCAGCGTTCTCGAACAACGAACGCGCCAACATGGCGACCGAACTCAAGGGCAACCTGAAAGAAATGCTGGGCTTTGCCAACGCCACCGATGCGTTGGGCAACTATCTGTTCTCGGGTTTCAAGGCCACCACCCAGCCGTTCGACTACGACAGCATGGGCAACATTGTCTACAACGGCGACCAGGGCCAGCAGTCGTTACAGGTGGATTCGACCCGCAACATGGAAATCAGCGTTTCCGGCCAGGCGGTGTTCCAGGGAGCTGGCCAGGACACTTTCAAGAACATGCAGGACCTGATCACGCTGTTGCAGGTGCCGGTGACTGAAGCGGCCAACAATGCCGATACCCAGGCTGCCAATACGTTTGAATATCCGGCCGGCTCAGGACAGTTCCCCATCCAGGCCTACAAGACGGCACAGGCAGCAGTGGATGCCGCTTCGCCTACCGCTCCGAACTACGGAACTTTGTTGACACAGGCGGCCAACGCCAAGCTGGCGTCGGACAAGGCAGATGCCGCGCGCACCCCGATTCCTGGCAGCCAGGCGGCATTGACCCGCGGCCTGAACAAGCTCGGTGGCGCGATCGACCTGCAGATGAACAGCGTCGGCGCCGCCACGGCATCGGTGGGTGCGCGTCAAGCCGAAATCGACAATCTGAATGCAACAGGCGACGTGCTCAAGGAGCAGTACACGCAAAGCGTGAATGACCTGCTGGGCCGTAACCCGTCTGACCTCGCGGCAAACATCAGCGCATTGTCGCTGCAGCAGACTTACCTGCAGGCTGCTCAGAAATCCTTCGTCACCACCAGCAGCCTGACGCTGCTGAACTACCTGAAGTAATCCTTCCCTGGTCGGGCGAGCTGAGGTTCGCCCGACGTCTCGATCTTCCTCGCAGTACTCTCTTCGTGTTCCTGTTTAGGGTGTATGCCGACATGCTTGCTCGGTGCATGCATCGACCTGTCTTTCTTGCTATCAATTCGGGCGCGGCCGACCACGTGGATAAACAACAGCCTGGAGGCGCGCGGCTAGCGTTTGGGTATCGGTGGGATCGTCGCCATGCCGCCGAGCATGCGCACGGTTTCGATGGTGTCGTTGAGGAAGTGCTGCAGCGGCGTCAGCATGTAGGGCAGGCAAATTGCGATCAACAGGAAGCCGGCGACCATGGTGATGGGGAAGCCGATACCGAACAAATTCAGCGCCGGCGCCGCACGCGTCAGGATGCCCAAGGCCATGTTGGTGATCAGCAGGGCGACGATCATGGGCAACGACAACTGCAGCCCCATGCTGAAAATGCGTGCGCCGGAGAGCGCAATGTAATGGAAGCCTTCGGCCGTGACGGGGGTGGCGGTGATCGGCAGGGTGTTGAAGCTGTCCGCGATGACGGCAACCAGCACCAGGTGGCCGTTGATGCTCAGGAAGACCAGTGTGGACAGCAGGGAAAACAACTGGCTGATGGCGGACGTGCGTCCTTGTGATTGCGGATCGAAGAAGACGGCAAAGCCAAGGCCCATGGTGTTGCTGGTCATTTCCCCCGCCATTTCGACCGCGGCAAACACCAGGCGGACGGAGAATCCCATGGCCGCGCCGATGAGGAATTGCTGGACCAGGATCAACAGACCCGTCATCGACATAGGGTCGAGCGCCGGTGGTACGGGCACGTTGGGCGCGATGACCAGCGACGTCATGACTCCCAGAAGAATTTTCACCAGCATCGGCACGCTGGCGCTGCCGAACGGCGGCGCGACAGCAAGCAATCCGAGAATGCGCGTCAGCGGCCAGATGAATGCGGCGATCCAGATGTAGAGCTGAGCGCTGGTGACGTTGATCATGATGTTGCGATTGCCGGCAGGCGTGGCAATCCTCGCATGCCTTACTGCACCATGGCGGGAATGCCGGTAAACATCAGGCGCATGTAATCGAGCATGATGCTCAGCATCCACGGACCGGCAATGATGAGTGCAAGGAAGACTCCGACCAGTTTCGGAATGAAGGTCAGCGTGGCTTCATTGATCTGAGTCGCGGCTTGAAAAATACTGACGATCAGGCCGATGATCAGCGCGGTAAACAGCATCGGCGCGGCGATCATCAGAGTGACTTCCATGGCCTGGCGGCCGAGGGTCATTACGCTTTCTGGTGTCATGGCGGGGCCTTAGTAAAAACTTTCTGCCAGCGAGCCGATCAGCAGCTGCCAACCGTCGACCAGCACGAACAGCATCAGCTTGAACGGCAAGGAAACGATGGCCGGCGACATCATCATCATACCCATCGACATCAGGATACTGGCGACCACCATGTCGATGATCAGGAAGGGAATGAAGATGGCGAAGCTGATCTGGAATGCGGTCTTCAGTTCGCTGGTGATGAATGCCGGGATCAGCAGGCGCAACGGCACGTCTTCCGGGCCTTGCAGGTCAGGGCTGTGCGACAGCTTGACATACAGGGCGAGGTCGGACTGGCGTGTTTGCTTGAGCATGAACTCCTTGAGCGGCGCGGAGCCTTTTTCCATCGCGTCGATCATGGAGATCTTGTTTTCGGAAAATGGCAGATAAGCATCGGCGTAGATTTTGTCGAACACCGGGCCCATCACGAACAGGGTGAGGAACAGCGACAGGCCGACCAGTACCTGCGTCGGCGGCGTCGATTGCGTACCCAGGGCCTGGCGCAGCAGCGACAGCACGATGACGATGCGCGTAAAGCAGGTCATCATCAACAGCGCAGCCGGGATGAACGACAGCGAGGTAAGCAACAGCATCGTCTGGATGCTGAGGTTGTAGGTCTGGCCGCCGCCCGGCGCCGGTGTGCTGGTGAAGGCCGGCAGCCCTTGTTGCGCTGCCGCGGCAAGCGGCAGGCAGAGCAGGAGAGCCGGCAGCAGGCGCAGCCAGAGAGATGAGCGTGCCGAAGAAGTTCTAACTGCTGCCATTACGTTTGTCGATCGTGTTTTTCAGCCAGGATGCAAAGTTGGCGGAGGCGGCCGAGGCCGGCTCTGCAACATGTTCCTGGCGTGGCATGGTGGCCAGTGTATTGACGCGTCCCGGCGCGACGCCGATGACGATCCATTGATCCGCGACTTCGATGACCATCACGCGCTCACGCGTGCCGACGCTGACGCCACCAATGATCTTGGCGACTGCATTGCCCTGCGCGCGTTGCACCAGGCCGCTGCGCTTGAACAGCCAGGCGATGCCGGCCATAGTTGCCAGCACGGCCGTTAGCCCCAACAACATGGTGAACACGCTGCCGGTCGCGGAGGGTAATGCCGGGGCGGTTTGCTGTTCCGCTGCACACGCTGCGCCGGCGGCAAGCGCTGCCGGCACGAAGGCGATGCTGCAGCGGATGCAGGTCAGTAAGTGGCGGGGACGGCGCGGACGGATCATCTATTGAGTTTGCGGATGCGCTCCGCAGGAGTGATGATGTCGGTCAGACGAATACCAAACTTGTCATTGACCACCACCACTTCGCCTTGTGCAATCAGGCAACCGTTCACGAGCACGTCCATCGGTTCGCCGGCCATGCCGTCGAGCTCCACCACGGAACCTTGCGCAAGTTGCAACAGGTTCTTGATGGCGATCTTGGTGCGACCCAGTTCCACCGTCAGCTGGACGGGAATATCGAGGATGAAGTCGATGTCGTTGGGCGTGTTGGTCTGAATATCAGATGTGCTGAGATCCTTGAAGATGGTTGCTTCGGCCGGTTTGGTTGTCAGGCCTTCTTCTTCAGGAATGTGCTTCTTCTGCGACTCTTCCGCTTCTGTTTGCTCGGCCAACGCGGCACCCCACGGATCGTCTTCCGCCGCTGTTTGGTCAACGTTATCTTCAGCCATTCTGCTCTCCTTGAATACTTTCTGGTGTTTCGTTGTGCGTGATGGATAGCAGTTTTTCTACGCGCAACGCGTATTGACCATTCAATTTGCCATAGCTGCACTCCATCACGGGAACGCCATCGACTTGCGCGGTGACCGGGTTGGCGGTCTGCAGCTGGATGACGTCGCCGACTTGCATGTTCAGCAAATCGGTAAATGTGACGCGGGCGGTGCCGAAGTTGGCGATCAGCTCAACTTCAGCGGTCTGGATCTGCTGCTTCATCAGGCGGATCCAGCGTTTGTCGACTTCCAGGGCTTCACCTTGCATGCTGCTGGTGAGCTTGTCCCGGACCGGTTCGATCATCGAATACGGCGTGCAGATGTGAATTTCACCGCTGACAGGTCCGAGTTCGATGGTGAACGATGTCGACACTACAACTTCATTGGGCGTGGCGATATTGGCGAACTGGGTATTCAGTTCCGAGCGGATGTACTCGAATTCGATCGGGTAAATCGGCTCCCACGACTTGGAATAGTTTTCAAACACGATGTCCAGCACGCGCATGATGATGCGCTGCTCGGTCGGCGTGAATTCACGACCTTCGATGCGGGTATGGAAGCGTCCGTCGCCGCCGAACATGTTGTCCACCAGCAGGAACACGAATTGCGGATCGAAGACCACCAGGCCGATGCCGCGGAACGGTTTGATGTGGACCAGGTTCAGGTTGGTCGGCACCACCAGGTTGCGGATGAATTCGCTGTACTTCGAGACTTTCACCGGGCCGACCGAAATTTCGGCGGTGCGGTGCAGGAAGTTGAACAAACCGATGCGGAACAGGCGGGCGAAGCGTTCGTTGATGATTTCAAGCGTCGGCATCCGGCCGCGAACGATACGCTCTTGCGTCGCAAGATTGTAGTTGCGTACCGTCCCGGGGGTTTCTTCGACGCTTTTTTCTTCGTCTTCGTCCCCGGTCACTCCCCTTAGGAGTGCATCGACTTCTTCCTGCGATAGAAAGTGTTCTGCCATGATGCTACTGCTGTTGAATGACGAAAGAGGTGTAGAACACGTCGGTGATCGACGGACCCTTGCCACCGCCGGCAAACGGCTCGCCCAACTGATCGATGATCTCGTCGGTGAGGTTGCGCTTGCCTTCGCTGGTCAGCAGTTCGGACGCCTTCTTGCTGGACAGTACCATCAGCAGGCGGCTGCGCACTTGCGGCATGAAGACCTTGATGCTTTCGGCTGTTTCCGCGTTTGGCACTTGCAGTGTCAAGGCGACTTGCAGGAACTGGTCGCCGGTTTCCTGCTGCAGGTTCACGACGAACGGTTCGATGACAACGAATACGGGTACCTTCGAAGAAGCTTTTTCTTCGACATGTTCTTCATCGGCTTTTTTGGATTTGCTGCCCATCAGCATGAAAGCTGCGCCGCCGCCGATGGCCAGCACCAGCACTGCACCGATGATGATGAAGAGCATTTTCTTCGATTTCGCCGGTGCCGCCTCTGCAGCGTCCGCCCCCTTG
>Ga0105240_10001157_pt1 | contig 46192 bp, 37 predicted proteins | sample KBSC54metaG_FD_80426 | JGI IMG/M metagenome (GOLD analysis project Ga0105240, IMG submission 80426) | Corn rhizosphere microbial communities from Kellogg Biological Station, Michigan, USA - KBS C5-4 metaG | ecosystem: Host-associated > Plants > Roots > Rhizosphere > Soil | place: Michigan, USA... | reverse complement strand
TGATGCCGTTCGGCGCGTCGGCCACGGTCACCGTCGCTCGCCAGGCCGGCGCCGACGACGCGCCTGTCGCGCTCTCGGGCGCGGTCACCGTGGCGGCCCGCCCCTTTGCCGGCGACGGCCGGGCGCTGTTCCACGCGCGACTCCGCGGTCCCGAGGCGCTGGCCACGCGGCCGCTCAGCGACTGGCACGTGGCCACGCTGCAGGGACGGGGCCGCCAGGTGGGGACGGTGCTCGACGTCGACAACCCACCTGGTGTGGCCTGGTGGGGCGAAGGCGACGAGAAGGTGACCGTCGACGGCGCGCCGTTCCCCGACTTCTTCGGCACGGGCACCGAGGACTACTTCGGCTTCGCCTGGTCGTCGACGGCGACGTTCGATCATCCGTATCACGCGCTGACGCAGGCGCCGCCGCCGGGAAACGGCTTCAGCGGCGCGTTCTCCATGAACCGCTTCCTGATCTCCGATGCCTTGCCGTTTCGCCGCAGCCTGCGCTTCGAGCTGGAGCTGTGGCACTGGAGCGACACGACGGTGCGCATGGCCGCGATGCTGTACTGGTACGCCGCCCCGGGCGGCGGCGATGACTTTCCCCGCTGAGGCAGCGCCGCCGTCAGCCGCCCAGGGGAAAGGCCTGGGTGGCCAGAAATTGCAGGATCCGCACCAGCTCCATCTCGGTCGCGTCGATGCGGATGTGCAGGGAGGTGCCCGCGCGGGTGACCATCACGCGGCCGATCAACCCCGAGAACCCGGTCAGCACGACCAGCGGGGTCGTCATCAGCTTGCGCCTCAAGGCCGGCCACTCGGCCTCCCACGCCACGGCGTCCGCTTCGTCGTTGAACGCGGCGTCGACGTCTGCGAACGGCTGGGGCGAGACGCCGAGGGTCGCCGTCAGCAACGGCGGCAACGGCAGGCCGTAGCCGCGCATGGCGGGGAACGGCGCCGCGCTGTCGTCGTCGGTGCCGCGCGTGCCGGGCGCGGCGCGCGCCCCCGCCGCCCGCGACCCGAACAGACCTTCCACCGAGAGCATGGCCACCGCGTCGGCCGGCATGATGCTGTCCTCGGCGTCGATGCGGCGGACCAGGGCCGCCCAGTCCGCGTGCTCGTCGGCGGAGGGCTGGCCGGGCGCGCCGCCGGCGCCCCCCGCGATCGCGTTGCCACCCGCGGCGCCCCCCGCGGAAGAGTCGTTGGCGGCATGCCGCGCCGGACGCCCTTTCAGGAGCAGCTCGCGGTAAGCGGGCGGCGCGACAACGGCCAGCCTGGGCGTCGCCAGCAGGATCAGCCGCGCGTCGCGCTGCAGGTAGTTCTGGTCGGCGGCCGCCGGTCGGCGCTCGGCGAAGGGCCGCCCGCGCTCGGTGCGCCACAGCAACTTGCGCCCGGTGGCGTGCGCCCCCTTGTCCAGGGCCGCCCGCAGGGCCCCGTCCGTCAGGTGGTGGCGCACCGCCAGGAACGTCACCGTCGGATCGACAGGGTTGGGCGTGGCCACCAGCAGCGCATCGACGTCACGGTAAAGGTCCAGGCCCGTCCCCTCGAGCAGATCGCGCCGGTCGGGCAGCCGCATCAGCATCGCGTCGACCAGGGTGGCGTACGGGGTGTCGCGCAGCCGATCGACCCGCAGCAGCGCCGTCACCCGTGAGCCCTCAGGCGCGTAAGAGCGGACGCTCTGCGGCCGCGGCGGGGCCGCCCCGCCGTCCGGAGACGGATCCTCGACAGGGGGCGCGGGCTTGGGCTTCGGCTTCGCTTTGCGCGGTCCAGCGGCCTTGGGCGGCGCCTCGACGGGGCGGTCGGCAGCGGGTGGCGGGGCCTGGTCTCCGGGTCGCCGGTCCCCCGACGCCGGGGCGCCCAGCGGCAGGTCGCGCGGCTCCTCCATCTTCAGCGAGGTGATGTCCACCTCGACGGGCATGCTGGGCCAGCTTCCAATCAGCGACGTCCCGATCACCAGCGCCAGGCCCAGCCCATGCGCGGCGACCGACAGCGCCAACGCCATGCCGGCACGCCCCGCGGTTTTCATCGTCGCTGCCCTCGTAAAGACGCAGGCTCGACGGTGGATTTCCGGCCTGGCTCGTCGGACCCGGTCAGCACGGGCGGCCGCAGACGCGGGAGCCGTCCGGGCACGAGGTCGGCGCGGCACCGCCGCCGCAGTCGATCTCGCAGTCGCCCGGGCTGGTGCATTCGACCCGGCACTTGCCCGCGGTGCAGCTCACGTCGCACGGGCCCTCGCACCGCACGTTGCAGTCGGAGACGCCCCCGCAGTTGACATGGCTGTTCGGTCCGACGTGGGCCGTACACCTTTGCTTCACCCATTCGCACGAGACACTACAACGCGCGCCGCAGGTCGCGTCGCACGTGACGGCGCCGGTGCACAGCGCCGTGCAGTCGTCGACGCACGCGACGGAGCAGGCGTAGTTCTTCTGCGCGCACCCCAGCGTGCAGTTGGGGACGGAGGCGTTGCAGCTGTGCTGGCACGAGCTACCGACGGGGCAGTAACACATCCCGTCGTTCGTGGGATCGCGGCAGGGATTCTCGCGCTGGCAGCCGCTCAGCACGCCGCCGGCCGCCCCGGCCATGACAAGGACAGCGACGATCAAAAAGCGCGCGCGATGCGGCAGGCCCCGGGCCATCCCCCCTCAAAGTACCGCGTGTCGGTGCCGATCGGAATTTACCGTGCCGTCGCTCTCGTCGATTTCTCGACGGGAACGGTCCCGCGCCGTCGACGGGGGTCTGTGTTTCGGAACGGCGCGATGGGGTCAGGGCGCGGCCGGGCAGACGCGCGCGTCCGCGGGAAACCAGATGGTTTCGGTGGCGGCGCACGCCTTCTGCTGGCGCTCGACCAGGCGCTTGCCCCACTTGGTGCTGGTCTGGATCCGGGTGGGCAGACACTTGCGCCCCGGATCGCAGGAGTACGCGCCGAAGCCGCTCGCCTCGGCCTGTCCCAGCGCGATCACGGTGGCGGGGCCGCCCGGGGTCATCAGGATCGCCAGCGCGTAGCCCTTGCCCAGCTCGGGAAAGCTCTTGGCCAGCGCCTCGCCGGCGCAGCGACGGGTGTCGGCGGGGGACACGTCTTTCGTCAGGCTGCCTTCCCCGCCTCGGTCGACGCAGGGTTGCGCGCCATGGGCCGGCCAGCTCTCCAGGCCCAGGGCCTTGTTCACCGCCACGATGGCGTCGGCCATCTCCTGGCCCAGGGCGACGGGGACCTTGGCCGCGGGGGCCGCCGCCGTCGCGAGCCACAGGGTCGCAATCACGCTGCCGATCGTCGTCATCGGCGGATACTACGATCTCGGCGCGACGGCGGGGAAGAATCGCGCCATCGCCCGCGCCGGTCACGCCGCCGGGAAGCGGGTGCGGACCAGCTCGGCGGCCGGCGCGCGGCCCGACGTCAGGACCACGCCGCTGCGGGGGCGCTCCTGCGAGACGTTGGTCAGCGCGGACGCCAGCCACAGGGCGGCCAGGCGCGCCTCGTCGGCGGGATCCTCGGTCACGTCGGCGGCGATCAGACGTCCCCCTTCACGCAGGACGGGGACCAGCGTGGCCAGCCACTGGGCCGCCTCGGGCGCCGCCAGCGTCGCGACGCTCTCGATCAGCAGGGCGTCCACGCTACCGCGCGCCAGCGGCAGCTCGACGCCCGCGAGCATCACCGTCAGTCGCCGGCCGGCCGTGGCAGAGCGCCGCACGGTGCGCCGGGCGCGGGGTCTCTCCTCGGGTTCGACCAGCAGCACCGTCGGCAGCTCGGCCGCCAGGGTCTCGCCCAGCCACAGCGGCCCGATCACGACGACGGGGCCGGCGCCGCGCAGGCGGCGTACCAGCGCGTCCAGGACGGCGCCGCCGCCGAGGGGACCGGAGAAGAGGGGGCCTCGCACGGGCCGGAAGCTAACACGCACGGCGACGAACGCGGCGGGATCGTTCCTTCGCGGATTGCCGCTAGGATGGCCGGATGGTCGACGACGGCTGGGGCGGTGCTTTCGCGGGGACCGGCCTGTTCCGGCTGCCCTCGCTCGCCGACGCGGCGGTGGGCGGCAAGGCGAGGTCGCTGGCGCGGCTGGCGTCGTTCGGCCTGCCGGTGCCGCGTGCGTTCGCCATCGTGTCCAGCCCCGGCGCGCCGATCGTGCAGGCGGCGGGGCCGACGCCACCCGCCGTCTTGCGAACGCCCGCCGACCTGGCCGCCCTCGACGACGCGCGCGCGGCCTTGCTGCGCGCGCCCCTCTCCGCGCCGTTCGTGCAGGGGCTTCCGGCGGCGCTGGCGGCACTGGCGCCCGCCGGGGCGAATGACGAGACCGACGGCGCGCGCGCCGACGAGGTCACTTTCGCGGTGCGGTCGTCGTCGGCGCTGGAGGACGACGCCCGGGCCGCGGCGCCCGGCGTCTTCGATTCGGTGCTGCGCGTGCCGCGGGCGGGCGTCGGCGAGGCGGTTCGCGCGGTGCTGGCGTCGGCGCTGACGCCGGCGGCGTGGGCGTACGTCCTGCGCGCGGGGGGCCAGGGCGCCATCGCCGTGCTGGTCCACCGCTTCGTTGCGGGTGACGCGCATGGCGCGGTCGTGTGCGAGCCGACCGGCGGCGATGCGCGCGTTCAGCTGGACGTCCAGCAAGGCTCGCTGGCCGACGGGGCGCGCGCCGCGATCGAGGCGGGGGCGCGCCGGGCGGCCCAGGCGGGACCGGTCGAGCTGGAGTGGGTGGCCACCGGCGACGCGGTCACGTTCCTGCAGCTTCGACCGTACGCGCGAGGACGCGCGCCCGCGGGCGAGGTCCAGGTCGAGGCGCCGGAGCCGGGCTGGGTGTGGGACGCCGCGCACAACCCCACGCCGCTGACGCCGGCGCAGGCGGGCCTGGTGGAATGGGTCGACGCCCGATGCACGCTGGGCTTCCGGCAGCGCGTGTTCGGCGGCTATCTGTTCTACCGGCCAACCTCGCTGGAGACGCCGCCGGGGCCGCCGCGGGCGCTGTTCCAGCGCCTGCAGGCAGACGTCGACGCGAGCCTGGCGGCGCTGGGCCCCGCGCCACGCTTGCGGGACGCCCTGGCGTTGTACACCCGCGGCTACCAGGGACTGTTCGGCACCGTCCAGCCGGCCTGCGCGGCCGCGCGCGCGGCGTTGCGAGATTTCCTGCGGGCCCACGCGCCCGCGGCGCTGGATTCGTGGGCGGCGCTGGTCGAGACGGGCGTGGCCTCGGCGGCCAGCCGGCGGCGCGCTGCCGCGGACGCCATCGCCGCGGCCCCGGATGCGGCGGCGCGGGCGGCGGCGATCGACGCGTATCTGGAAGCGTTCGGCGACGAGAGCGCGCGCTGGGACGTGGCCGAGCCGACCTTGCGCGAGCGGCCGGAGGCGCTGCTGTTCATCGGACGAACGGCGCCGGCCCCCTCAGCCCCGGCGGCTGCTTCGCGGACCGACGTCTCCGCGCTGGCGCTCGCGTCGGCCTGGCCGGAGGTCCGGCGCGCCGATTTCCAGGCCCGGCTGGCCGCGGCCCGCGAGGCGAGCGCGGTGGCCGAGGACGACGACGCCCTGTTCGCCCGCCTGCAGGCGGTGGTGCGGAGGGCGCTGCTCGCCCTGGGCGCACGCCTGGTGAACGAAGGTCGCCTTTCCGCCGCCGGCGACGTCTTCTTCCTGCCGCTGGCGGTCTCGCAGGCCATCGACGAGACCGGCGAATCGCCCGAAGCGCCGGCCGTGCTCGCTGCCGCCGGTCGCGCGGCCTTCGGGGCGGCCAGCGCGCACCCGCCGTCTCCGCCCGTGGCGTCCCGTTCGTCCAGCCTGGCCGTCTGCGGTCAGCACGGCGCGGGCGGGCGCGCCATCGGGCGCGTGGTCCTTCATCCCGCGCCGGCCGCGCCGGGGCCCGCCGGGCCGGCGGTGCTGGTGGCCGCCACGCTGCTGCCGACCGAGCTGCCGTTGCTGGACGCGGCGGCCCTGGTCGTGGAGACGGGCACGCCGCTGGGGCACGTCGCCGCGCAGGCGCGCGAGCGCGGCATCCCCGCCGTCGTCGGCGCCGCCGGGGCCTGCGCCACGCTGCGCGCCGGCCAGCTGGTGCTGGTCGACGGCGACCGGGGCCTGGTGATCCCGCTGGAGAGCCCGCCTACGTCCCGAGCATGACGAACATGACGACGCCGTGATCGTCCGTCAGTCGCCGCGACACCTGATAGCGCAGCGACAGCGCGGCCGGGCCGAAGAGGAAGAACGCGGTCAGGGACCCGCCCGCCGAGGCGTGGCGATCGCCCGCGTCGCCGGTCGTCGCGCCGGTGGCGAACAGGTTCAGGTCGATCTGTTCCAGGAAGAACGACGGCAGCACCAGGAACGTCGACGCCGAGCCCCAGTCGATGATGAACGGATAGCGATAGGTCAGATCGGCGATGAAGATGCGGTTCGTCGCCAGCGCGTGCTCCTCGTAGCCGCGCAGGCTCTCGGCGAACGGCATCTGCAGGGACAGCCGCGCGGGCACGTCGGTCTCGACCTGCTCGCGATTCGAGCCCGTCCACAGCATCCCTGCCAGCGGCCCGCCCACTTGCAGCAGCGGATCCGACGCGGGGAGGCCCGCCAGGCTGCGCCCGCGCACCACCAGCGTCAGCCGGTCGCGGCGCAGCGGCGGAACGGGGATGGCCAGCCCCAGGCGCGCGCGCACGTCGGCGAAGGCGCCGGGCGCGTTGGTCAGGTCGGCAGGGAACGCGGCGCCGTACACGTCCAGGGTCAGCGCCCGGCGTGTGCCCGTGTAACGCGTCGACTCGACGCCGGCGTAGCTGGCGAACAGGAACGGTCCGCCGAACCGCTGCAGCGGGTAGCGCGGGATCCACAGGGCGTTCCCGGGGAACCTCCGCTCGACGAACTGGAAGCCCACCCCCACCGGGTTGCCGTAGAACGAGCGCTGCACGTCGAGCTGGGCCTGCCGGTCGCGGCGGTACAGCAGGTCGCCGCCGCCGGGCAACGGCAGGATCATGGGCGGCTCCTGGCGGGTGGAATACTGCGCGACGGACAGCTCGATCGTCACGGGGGCGAGCTGCCGGTTGCTGTAGCCGAACGACCCGCTGCCCAGGTGGCCCTCGAACTGGTACAGGCCCGCCAGCGTCCAGCGGTGTCGCTCGAGGTGATCGGCGCCGCTCAGCACCAGACCCAGCAGCGTCGAGTCCGTCCCGGCGTAGGTGGTCGGGGCGACCAGGCTGGGGACGAACAGGTGATCGAACGCGCTGGCGGGGCGGCGCGTGGCCAGCACCGCGGGGGGCGGCAACCCGACGGAGACGGCGGGGGGAAGCGGGGGGAACGGCGCGACCGGGACGCTGTCCGCGGGTGCGCCGCCGGTGTCGGTGCGCGCGTTCGTCCCCTCTATCCCCTCGTTCCCTTCCGGCGCCGCGGGCGCGGCTGCGTCCGCTTCAGGATCGGTCTGCGGCGGCTGGGGAGCGCTCGCCTCGGCAGGCGGCAGCTCCGCCTCGCTGCCTGCCGTCGCGTCGCCGGGCGCTGCCGCCGCGTTGCCGGGCGCTGCCGTCGCGGCCGGGGCGCGGGCGGCGGGCAGGTCGACCTCGTCCAGCGTCCAGTGCCAGCCCTCGCGATTCAGGAACCGCACGGTGCCGCCCGCGGCCTGGGGTTCGAACGCCAGATACGGCGCCTGCGTGACCTTCTCCGTGCCGCCGGTGGCCAGATCGTGCACGTACACCTGGAAACGCCAGTCGTCGGTAGAGGTGCCCAGGTAGACGACGCGGTGGTCGTCGGCCCACGACGCCTCGTGCACCGGGCCGCCTCCCGTGGGCAGCGTCGTCACCGGCGCGCCCGTGGCGGCGTCCAGCACCGCGATGCCGAAGCGCGAGCCGTCGTAGACGGTCGCGCTCAACCGCCGGCCGTCCGGCGAGAAGCGTGGCCCGGCCACGTACCCGCGCGGCGGCTGCGGCGCCAGCACGCGCACCGCGCCCGTGCGCAGATCCAGCTCGGCCAGATCGTGGTGATCGCCGGCCGCGTACGGGAACACGTAGCGCGTGCCGTCGGGGCTGATCGCGCCGCCGGCGCCGCCCAGGTCGGCATGCGCGACCGACAGCGTGTCGGTCGCCAGATCGTAGCGCATCAGCCGCGCCACCTGGTACGTGACGTCCTGGTCCACCACCACGAAGAACAGGGACCTCCCGTCGGCGGTGAACGTCGGGCTGCCGCTCAGGCGCGGCGAGCTGGTGATCAGCAGGCGCGGCGGCGCCACGTCGGTCAGGTTGCGCTCCGCCACGGTTCGCCCGTCCGGCGCGATCACGATCAGCCGGGGCGGCAGATCGTGATCCTCGGCGATCAGCGCCTGGGTGCCATCCCTGGCGCGGCCGTAGCGGACGCTGTCCCCCACCTCGCGCAGCCGCCGCTGCGCCGCGGGACGTGTCTGGATCGGGTCGCGCGCCGCCACGTCGTCGGCGATCTGGTCGAGCAGCGTCGACAGCGTGCTGTCATAGGCCTGCCAGAAGCGGACGCTCACGCCGAGGGGAAACAGCAGCGACCGCGCCTGCACCCCGATCAGATCCCACAGCTTCTGCTCGCCGTAGCGGCCGGCCAGGAAGCTGACGAACTCGCTGCCGATCAGGTAGTTGTTGCCGCCGAAGAAGTCGCGGTTCGCGAAGGAGAGATCGCCGCCGTTGATGCGATGGCCGGCCACGCCCGCCGCGAAGGCCCCATGCCAGAACGGCCAGGCCAGGCGACCGACGCCCGGCTGCAGCTTCGTCTCGTAGTAGACGGCCAGCCCCTCGTCGAACCAGGAGTCGAGGCCATCCTGCGGCGTGTACACCTCGCCGAACAGGGTGTTGATGAACCACGAGAAGCCGGCGATCTGCTGCAGGTGGACGTAGTGCGTGATCTCGTGGCAGCCGATGATGGCCGGATCGGGCGGGATGCCGCCCTCGAGCATGAACAGGTCGGTCGTGTTGTAGGTCGGCACCACGCCGACGGTCTCGTAGCCGTACACGCGCGCCGCCACGAAGGCGTTGTTGAACGCCAGCTCGGGCAGGATGACGACCATCTTCTGGTCCGCGACGCCGTTGTGGATGCGCGCCAGGCCTTTCTCGTAGCGGGCGCAGCCCTCCACGCGCTCGAGGAAGCGGCCGGCCTGGGCGTCGCGTCCCTCGGGGAAGTACAGCGTCATGTCCGCCGTGTCCATGCGGTGCAGCGGGTGGTCGGTGATCGCCGCCGCCACGTCCGCCGGCAAGCGGGGGGCCGACAGGCTGGCGCAGCCCGACGCCAGCAGCGCCGCCTGCAGGACCAGCACGCGCCCGATCAGGGACGGGGCCAGCCTGCGCAGCGCTGCCGGCGCGCCAGATGTCCATGCTCGGCGGCGCCTCCAGGCTCGGCGCCGCCTCGACGATCTCCGGCGCACTCAGTCGCCGTCTTCTGACAGGTATTCGAGGATGACCTCGTCCAGGCTCTTGTCGTCGGGACCGGTGGGGCCGAAGGCGCCGGGGGGGCGAGGCGCCGCCTCCGCGGCGGGCGGGGGCGGCCCCTGATCGGCATGCACGGTGTTGTCCACGATCTGCTCGGACGGGTTGTCCAGCGGCGCGTGGCGGATGGGGTGCGTGCCCCCCGACACCACGTAGGGAACGGGCGGGCGGATCCGCGCCCGCGGGTCTGCCGGGGCCGCGCCGCCGATGACGACGTTGCGCTGCACGACCACGCCATCCGCCGAGGTCGTCTTGGAGACGGCCGGGGGATTGCTGCGAACGAAGGGCGGGCGGCGCGGATCGCCCTGCCGCACGGCGATCGGTGCCGCGGAAGACTTCTGGGGCCGCTGCGTCTCGATGGGCCGGGTGACCCGCCGGGGCGCGTGCATCGGCGCGGCCGGGTCCGACGGAGGGGGCGCGGGCGACGCGGTGATGACCACGGGCGCGGGCGGCGCGGACGGGGCGGGCGAGACCGGGACGGGGACGGCGCCGGCGGCTGCCGCAGGGGCGGCAGGCACGGCGGGCGCCGGCACGTCCACGGTCACCCCGCGGGCGCGAAAGAAGGCGACGATGCGGTCGTTGAACGCGCCGGACGTCATCTCCTTGATGATCGAGCGGTGCTGGGCCTGCATCAGCCCCCGCACCTTGTCGTCGGGCGCCATCGCCTCGTACTCGACCTTGCGCGAGACCAGGATCGTGCCCTCGTAGAACATGTGCGTGAACACACGTGGCGCGGCGGGCCCCGAGTCCTCGGTCTGCACGTGGAACACGTGGCCGAGGTGACCGACGTTGTGGTTGTAGCCGAGGAGAGGGCTACGGTGGGCCTTTCCCATCGCGAGAGGGCAGTATAGCGCCTCGGGGGCGCCACCACTGGTCTGGCCTGGGCAGTGGGCCAGGTTACGGCCGCGGGGTCGCCAGCCAGGGCCGCCGACCCCTGGGGAGTTGACCGATGAGGTAAACTGTTCGGCTCCCATGCGCCGCTCCCGGATCACGCGCAATACGAACGAGACGCAGATCGAGCTTTCGCTCGCTCTCGACGGCTCGGGCGAACGGCGCATCGACACGCCCATTCCCTTCCTGAATCACATGCTCGAGTCGTTCGCCCGCCACGGTCTGTTCGACCTGCAGGTCACGGCGAAGGGCGATGTCGAGGTCGACGCGCACCACACGGTCGAGGACATCGGCATCTGCCTGGGGCAGGCGTTCAAGGAGGCGCTGGGCGACAAGGCCGGGCTGTCGCGCTTCGGCGAGTCGACCATCCCCATGGACGAGACGCTGGTCTCGGCCGCCATCGACTTTGGCGGGCGCGCCACGCTGGTCTACCGCGCGGACGCGCTGAAGGGCCGCTGGATCGGCACCTTCGACGCCGAGCTGGCGCGCGAGTTCTTCGGCGGCTTCGCCTCGACCGCGCTGTGCAACCTGCACCTCGAGGTCCGCTACGGCGAGAACGCGCACCACATGGTCGAGGCGCTGTTCAAGGCGTGCGCGCGGGCGGCCTCCATGGCGTCGCGCCGTGATCCCCGGGTCGTGGGTGTCCCCTCGACCAAGGGGACCCTGACGGGCTAGGGGACGGCGATGACCCAGGCAAAACCGCGCGTCGCCGTCGCCGATACGGGCAGCGGCAACCTGCGCAGCGTGGAGAAGGCGCTCGACCGGGCCGGCGCGCAGGTGATCGTCACGTCCGACGCGGCGACGCTGGCCGCCGCCGACAAGGTCGTGGTCCCCGGCCAGGGACAGTTCGGGGCCGTGGTGGCGGGGCTGGACCGCGACGGGGGCGCCCTGCGCCAGGCGGTCAGCGAGGCGATCCGCGCCGGCAAGCCGTACCTGGGCCTGTGCCTGGGCCTGCAGGTGCTGTTCGAGAGCAGCGAGGAGAACCCGGGCGTCGCCGGCCTGGGCGTGCTGCCGGGCGTGGTGCGCCGCTTCCCCGCGCAGCACACGCTGAAGGTCCCGCACATGGGGTGGAACCGCGCCACCCGCCGGCCCGAGGGGGCAGCGCTGCGCAGCCCGGCGGCGGCGGTCCCCGACGGGACCTACTTCTATTTCGTGCACAGCTACTTCGCCGTCCCGACCCGGGTCGAGGACATCGCCCTCGAGACCGACCACGGCCTGACGTTCTGCTCGGCGGTCGCGCGTGACAATCTTTTCGCCTGCCAGTTCCACCCCGAGAAGAGCCAGGACGCCGGGGCCGCGCTGCTGTCGGCCTTCATTGCGGGTTGAAGCAGCGGTATAAGGCGCGCCCCATGTTGGTATTTCCTGCAATCGATCTTCTGGGCGGCAAGGCCGTCCGCCTGCGCCAGGGCGACCGCGCCAGCGCCACCATCTACTCCGAGCGGCCCTGGGAGCTGGCCACCGCCTTCGCGGCGGCGGGCGCCCCCCGCATCCACGTCGTCGATCTGGACGCCGCCTTCAGCGGCGGCGCCCAGCACAACCACGACACCATCCGCCGCATCGTGGGCGCCACCACGGCCGAGGTCGAGGTGGGCGGCGGCGTGCGCTCGGTCGACGACTGCCAGCGCCTGTTCGATCTGGGCGCGAAGTACGCCGTCACGGGCACGGCCGCCATCAAGACCCCGGAGATCGTCGAGGCGGCCTGCGCGAAGTTCCCCCGCCGCATCGTGGTCGCCGTCGACGCGCGCGAGGGCCTGGTGGCCGTCGAGGGCTGGCAGGAGGCGACCACCATCACGGCGCTGGAGATCGGCGAGGCGGTGGCGCGCGCCGGCGCGGCGGCGGTGCTGTACACCGACATCGGGCGCGACGGCATGCGCACCGGCCCCAACCTCGAGGCGACGGCGCGGCTGGCCCGCCGCATCACGCCCTGTCCCGTCATCGCGTCGGGCGGCGTGTCGAAGCTGGAAGACATCGACGAGACCATCCAGACGGGCGCGTTCGCCGTCATCATCGGCAAGGCGATCTACGAGAAGGTGTTCACCGTGGAAGAGGCCATCCGGCGCGCCTTCGTGCGAAACTTGTAGCACCGTGCTGGCCAAGCGAATCATCCCCTGCCTGGACGTCGACGCGGGCCGCGTCAAGAAGGGCGTGCGCTTCCAGGAGCTGCGCGACGCGGGCGATCCGGTGGCGGTGGCGGCGGCCTACGACACGCAGGGCGCCGACGAGGTGACCTTCCTCGACATCTCGGCCTCGTCGGACGGCCGCGCCACGACGCTGGACATGGTGCGCGCCACCGCCGAGCGGGTGTTCCTGCCGCTGACGGTGGGGGGCGGCGTGCGCTCGGTCGAGGACGTGCGGAAGCTGCTGCTGGCGGGCGCCGACAAGGCCGGCATCAACACGGCGGCGGTGGCCGATCCCATGCTGGTGCGCCGCGCCTCCGACGCGTTCGGCAGCCAGGCCATCGTGGTGGCGGTGGACGCGCGCCGCGACCCGACGGCGCCGCCCGAGGCGCCGCGCTGGATCGTCTACACGCACGGCGGGCGCCGGCCCACCGACCTGGACGCCGTCGCGTGGTGTGCGCGCATGGCCGAGCTGGGCGCGGGCGAGATCTTGCTGACCAGCATGGACCGCGACGGCACGCGCGACGGCTTCGATCTGCAGCTGACGCGCGCGGTGGCCGATCGGATCCCGATCCCGGTGATCGCGTCGGGCGGCGTGGGCACGCTGGAACACCTGTACGAGGGCATCGCCGTGGGACACGCCGAGGCGGTGCTGGCGGCGTCGATCTTCCACTTCGGCGATCACACCGTGGGCGAGGCCCACGAGTACCTGCGCGCGCGCGGCATTCCCGTTCGCGACCCGTTCCGCTAGGCGCAACGCCGTTCACTTAAGTGAACGGCATTGCCGCTAGGGGGGCGGCCCGGCGGTTCCGCCGCTTCGCCGGGTTTCCCACGGGGGCCCCCGGCATTAGACTCCCGCGCATGAAGATCACTCGACTTGGGCTCGGCAGTGCGGCGGTGGCGATGACGTTGTTGTTCGGCGGCGCCAGCGCCGCCCGGGCGGCTGGCAAGACTGCGCCGGTCAAGGTGACCATGAACCAGATCACGGCGGACGGCGTCGGCGAGTCCGACGGGACCATCACGCTGAAGCAGACGAAGAAGGGCGTCGAGTTCGCCATCGATCTGTCGAAGCTGCCTCCGGGCGAGCACGGCTTTCACATCCACGAGAAGGGGATGTGCGAGCCGGCCGACAAGGAAGGCAAGAAGGTGGCCGGCCAGTCGGCCGGTGGCCACTGGGATCCCGACGCCACCAAGGCGCACAAGGGCCCGGCCGGCGGCGGTCACAAGGGCGATCTGCCCAAGCTGACCGTGCCCGAGAACGGCAAGCTGAAGACGAAGGTCACGGCCGAGGGACTGACGCTGGCCGACCTGGGCGGCAAGGCGCTGATGATCCATGCCGGCGGCGACAACTACGCCGACGCGCCGAAGCCGCTGGGCGGCGGGGGCGATCGCATCGTCTGTGGCGCGATCCCCGGCGGCCCGCCCGCGCCCGACGGCGTGTCGAAGACGGCCACTGACGTGCCGACGAAGCTGCCGGCGCCCCAGGCCATGCCCCCGAAGACCACCCCGATGCCGTGAGCGACGGCACCGCGCGCGGCCCGGGCGCCGCTCGCGGTCATCTCGGCAGAGCGGGGCGCGCGCGCACGCGCCTCGCCGGCTACCGGCTCGCGCGCGCCGTCGGCGTGCGAGTACGCCGCCCTGGCCATCGGGTAGGATTCGCGGCTTGAGCCGCGCCGACGCAGGGGCGCTACTGGACATGTCCATGCGCACCGCCCGCCGAGACCAGTACGTCACCTCGCTCGCGCCGCGCCTTCGAGGGGCTGCGTGGCTGGCGTTCGCGGCGTGTGCGCTGCTCGGTTGCGGTGGTCAGGCGGGCACCGGCGCAGCAGGAACGGGAGGCGCCCCCGCGGGGACGGGCGGGCGGGATGGTGGCTCGGGCGGGGTCACCGGCTCGGGCGGGGCCACCGGCTCGGGTGGTGCCACCGGTTCGGGCGGTGCCAGCGGCTGGGGCGGGGCAACCAACTCGGGCGGTGCGACGGGTTCGGGTGGTGCCAGCGGCGCGGGCGGCGGCGCAGCGGCCACCGGAGGGCGAGCGGCGTCGGGCGGCGCCAGCGGCTCCGGCGGCGCCGCAGGCCGAGCAGCCGGGGGCGCCGGGGGAAGCAGCGCCGGCGGCACGGCGGGAGCTCATCAGTCCGCCTCGGGCGGAAGCCAGGGTGGGACCACCGGCGGCAGCGCCGGCGCAGGTGGAAGCGCCGGCAGCGTACCGACCGGCTACCCCGCGCCCACCACCGCGAACCGGATGACCTGCAAATCGGTCCCCCTGACCACGTCGACGAACGGCGATCAGTACTGTCCGGGCGGTGGCGTGGGACCAAGCTGCCTCGAGTGCCTGTTCGGCGGCGATGCCTACCAGACCACCAGCGCCGCCACGACGCAGGGGACCTCCGAGGCGGGGAACTACCTGGTCACCGTGGTGGTGGGCGGCGCCACGGCGGGAACGACGGAGATAGCCGCCGAGGCCAACCGGCGCTTGCTGGCGCCCGTCACCACGACGGCCGGACAATCGGTGACGTACTCGTTCGTGGTCAACGTGCGCGCGAAGGAGGGGCAGCCGACACAGGACGTGGCGGCCGGCTATCCCGGGCTGGATCTCTTCTTCTCGGGTCCGACCTCGTCGCCGCCGCAGGTGTCCGCGATCGGATACGCGCTGGCCGGCGCCGCCACGAAGCCGGTCATGGTGTACGTCGCGGGCGACTCGACGGTCTGCGACCAGACGGATCTCGACTACGCCGGCTGGGGACAGCTGCTGCCGCAGTTCTTCGTCCCGCCGGCCGGGATCGCCAACTACGGCGACAGCGGCGAGAGCTCGAGCAGCTTCCTGGCCAGCAGCGCCGAGTGGGGCGCGGTGAAGGGCGCCATGACCTCGGGGGACTACGTCCTGATCCAGTTCGGACACAACGACAAGACCACCACGTCGACCGACTTCCAGAGCAACATCACGAAGATGGTGACCGACGCCAAGACCAAGGGTGTGACGCCCATCCTGGTGTCGCCCCCGGCGCGCGCCACCTTCAGCGGCAACACGCTGTCCGATCAGTCGAGCCTGCACACGGCCGACATGCAGGCGGTCGCCACGGCGCAGAAGGTCGAATACATCGACCTCACCTCGCTCACGTCCGACTGGTACAACCGGCTGGGCCCGAACGGCTGGCAGGCCTATCACGCGCTGGGCACCGACGCGACCCACACCAACAGCGCCGGGGCGAACGCGATCGCGGGTTTCGTCGCGCAGGCCATCCGCACCCAGAAGCTGAGCCTGGCGCCGTACCTGCGACCCCAGTGACAGGGGCGGGGCGCGCCGTTCCCCCCCTGTCAGTGGTGCTGCTTCGCTGCCGGCTTTCCGGGCGGCTGCGGCGCCGGCGCTGTCTTCCCGCGCGGCGGCGGTCCCTTGCCGTCGGCCATCACCTCCTCCAGCGTGGTGCGGACCTTGCCGCCGGTGTCGTCGGCCTTCACGCCGGGCGGGCGCTCCCACGGGATCTCGCGCAGCGGCTGGCCCACCGCCACCTCGTTGATGTAGCGGGCGAACATGGGCACGGTGATCATGAACGCGGCGTCCTTGGCCCCGAGCGGCCGCTCGCGCAGGTCGTCGCCCACCCAGGCCGTCGTCATCCAGCGCGAGGTGTAGCCGATGAACCAGACGTCCATCGTCGCGCTGGACGTGCCGGTCTTTCCCGCCGCCAGGATCGATGCGGTGCGAATGGCCGGCGCGTGCCCGCGCGTCACCACGTGGCGCAGCAGCTTCGACGTCAGGTAGGCGGTGCGCGGCGCGATGACGGGCTTCCGAACCTTTCCCGCCAGCGCCACCAGCTGGTCCAGCCGATCCTCCGGGCGCCCCATGGGGTCGCCGATCCAGGTGTTGTCCTCCAGGATCTTGCCGGTGCGATCGCGCACGCGCCGCACGCTGACCGGCTCGACCAGCACGCCGTTGTTCGCGAACGCCGAGAACGCGCGCGTCATCTCGTCGATGCGCGAGCACGAGGCGCCCAGCGCCAGCGCCTGGTCGGGGATGATGGGCGTGGTGATGCCCAGCCGGCGCGCCCACGCCTCGACGTCGTGGCCGCCCATCAGCTTGAACAGCTGCACCGAGGGCACGTTCTTCGACCAGATCAGCGCGTACTCCAGCGTGACCTGGTACTCGCTGGTGTTGTTCAGGTTCGTGGGCGTCCAGACCTCGCCCGTGATGGGGTCGACCTCTGCGCGGGGCACGTCGTTCAGCAGCGACCCGAAGCCGTAGCCGCGATCCAGCGCCAGCGAGTAGTAGATCGGCTTGTAGGTGGAGCCGGGCTGCCGGCACGCCTGCGTGACACGGTTGAACTCGGAGCGGTCGTAGTCGTCGCCGCCGATCATCGCCGTCACGTAGCCCGAGGTGTGATCGTACGAGAACAGCGCGCCCTGCACGCGCGGCGTCTGCTCCAGCGCCAGCGTCACCACGGCGGGCGGCGCCTTGCCCTGCTTGGCCTCGTCGTAGGCCGGCAACCACTGGACCTCGCTCTTCTCGTCGTAGGTGAAGTCCGAGAAGCGGCGCAGCTTCGAGCGGTGCGCGTTCCTGACCCACACGACGTCCCCGCGATGCAGGACACCCGCCGTCGAGGTCAGGGTCCGGCTGTTCACGGCCGACTTCGAGTCGTAAGGGGCCGCCCAGGTCAGGTTCGACGCCGGCAGCAGGTACTTCCCCTTGCCCACGCGCACCTCGGCGCCGTCGGCGGAGGTCGACTCGACCATGCCCAGGTACATGCGCCCCTCGGCCGGGGGCTCGGCGCCGTAGCGCTGCGCCGCGCGCCGCCGGAACTCCTCCATCGCGGCCGGCGCGAGGCGCGCCACCGGGCCCCGCCAGCCTTGCCGCTTGTCCAGCTTGCGCAGGCCGAAGTCGACGTTCTCCTGCGCGGCGGCGTCGATCCAGGGAACGACCGTCGTCTCGATCTCGAAGCCGGCCTCGGCCAGCTTCTTGTCGCTCTCGCGCTGGGCCTTGCCGCACGCCTCCTTGGCGGCGGAGGCGCTCGGGCCTCCCAGGCGCAGGCACTCCTGCCACAGGTCCTGATCGCCATAGCGGCGGGCCACGTCGCGCCGGACGTTCTCGGTGAAGTACGGCGCGTACATGCGGAAGTAGTCGGGCCGCGGGCGGATGACCAGCGGGCGCGCCTTCCAGGTGGTCGCCTCGGCGTCGGTCAGGTAGCCGGCCGCCACCATCGCGTTCAACACCTGGTCGCGGCGCGCCTGGCCTGCCTGCTGGTTGGTCAGCGGCGAGAACCGTGAGGGGGCGCGGACCAGGCCGGCCAGCGTCGCCATCTCGCCGACGTCCAGCTGATCGATCGCCTTGTCGAAGTAGCGGCGCGCGCCCCCACCCACGCCGTAGGCGCCCGCGCCAAGGAAGATCTGGTTCAGGTACAGCGTCAGGATCTCGTTCTTCGTCAGGTGCGCTTCCAGGCGTCGCGCCAGGATCGCCTCGCGAATCTTGCGCTGGATAGTCCGTTCCGAGGTCAGGAAGGACTTTGCCACCTGCTGGGTGATCGTCGAGCCGCCCTGCGCCACCTCGCCGGCGCGCAGGTTCGCGCCCAGCGCGCGCGCGATGCCACGGTAGTCGAGGCCGCCGTGCTCGTAGAAGCGCCGGTCCTCGGCCGCCAGAAAGGCCTGCACCAGGCGCTTCGGGATGCGGTCGAAGGGGATGAAGTCGCGGCGTTCGGTGGCGAACTCGGCCAGCGGCGTGCCGTCCCACGCGCGCACCGTCGTCGTGGTGGCGACCTGCGCGCGATAGGCCGCCAGGTCGGGCAGCGGCGGCAGCGTGGCGGCGAAGTAGAGATAGAAGCCGATCGCGAAGCAGACGCCCAGGCCCATCGCCGCGAGCAGGCCGAACAGGTAGAACCGCAGCAGCCAGTAGAGGAATCCGCCGTCGGAGACGTTGGCCACCTCGATCGAGGGACCTCCGGTGGGGGCGGTCGACGCGGGGGGCTCGTAAGACGGAGGCGTCGCGCCGGCCAGGGCGGCGCGGGCCTCCAGGATGTCGGCGTCCTGCAGGCCGGCCGTCGGTTGCGGGCCCACCGGCGCGGCCGGGGCGCTGGGATCGGGGCCGGGGGCGGCCGTGGGCACGCGACCAGACGTGGGGGCCCCGGGCGCCCGGAAGCGCCCCGAGGGGGCCGGCCCCTGGGGGGCCTGCGGCACACCGGCCGGCCGGACACCCTCACCGCGCTCGAAGGGCGTGGCCAGACGTCCCGACGTCGTCATACGCGCAGGCGGCGCGGCGGGCGCGGGGCGGGTGGGCTGGGGGTCGGGTCGGGTGGCCTGGGGCGCGGGACGGAAGGCCTGGGGATCGAGGAAGAACGGGTTCTTGCTGATGACCGTCGCCTCTTCGCGCGAGGCGAACGGGTCGGGCGTCGGTTCATCATCGGAGACGGGGCGGGGACCGCCCCCCGAGGTGCCGGCGACGACGGTGGGGCCCGAGCCGCCCGCGGACGATGGCCGCCGGGTCGGCGGTGGCGCGCCTCCCGTGGGCGCGCCCGCGTTCGGGCCGCCACCACCGGCGCCCGCGCCCGCTCGCTGTCCGCCTGCGCCCGGCGACCCGAGCGGCCGGCCGCCGGAACCGGACGATCCGGTGGTGGCCGGCGCTCCGGTCGCGCGCGGCGCCGGCGCGGGCCCGAGCGGCGGGATCGGATTCTTGGCGGCCGGCAGTGGACGCGAGGCGCTGTTGGGACGGCTGGCCGGAACCCCCGCGCCGGCCGGCCGGAAGGGGGGCGGAACCGCCCCGCCCGACGAGGCCGGACGCTTCCGGTCACTGCTGTCCCGGTTGTCCTTCCCCTCGGGCGGCGCGGCCGGCGCGCGGTCGCCGCCAGCGCGCCGATCGGGGCCGGTCGTCTTCGCGCCGGGAGGGCCGTCGGGCGGACCTTCTGACGAAGGCGGGGACATCGCGGGTCAATCTACCATTGTCCTTCGTTCCGGGGGCCTGCGACCGCGGCGCTTCGGGCCGGCCCCGCCCCCGGGCCCCGTCCTGCGCCGGCCAGCCGCGGGCCGGCCCCGCCCCCGCTACGGGATGGGATCCTGCGGCGGATCGCCGCAGGCCACGCCGCTGGAGAGCACCACCTGATCGTAGTACCACTGGACCGCGTCGCCGAAGTCGAACGACGCCGCGATCATCGAGCCGTAGAACAACATCCCGTTCGGCGCGGTGACGGTCGAAAGCGGTGCCCGAAAAATTCCGCCCACCACCGGGTCGCCATACAGCGAGATGGGCGCCGATCCCGCCATCCACACCCGCAGCGGGGCCGGCTCGTAGTCACCGACGGGGTAGGGGCCGTACGAGGTCAGGGCGCCCCCGATCAACAGGTCCAGCTCGGCGCCCGGGTCGAACTGCACCGTCAGTCCCCCCTTCAGCGTCACGCCGCCCGCGATGGCCATCAGCGTGTGCCCGTGAACCCTCAGGTTCACGATCGACTGCGCGATGATGCTGCTGAGGAAGAATCGGCCGCAGGGAAGATCCAGGGTGATTGTGCCGGAGGGGTTGACCAGGTAGTCCGGGTCGAGAGAGATCGACGTGTTGTCGTTCGCGGTGGCCGTGGCCGTGATGACGGAGGTGACGTCGAACGGCATGGCGCAGTCGCACGGATCGGGGACGCTGACCGTCTCCCGCGCGATCGTCATGTACGTCGCCGCGCCGCTGAGCATGGCCGTGGACGGGGCGTGCAGGGTCCCGCTCACGTGCAGCGCACCCGTCACGTCCCCGGCCACGTAGGCGTCGGTGCCGTAGACGCTGGCGAGCCCGCCCGGCGGCGTCACCGAGACGGGCCCGGCGCTGTGCAGGGTCTTGTAGACGTCCAGCGCGGCGGTCGTGCTGATGCCGCCGTACCCCGAGGCGTACAAGGAGCCGCGAATCGAGAGCTCGTCGGAAGCGACGAGCTTTCCGTTCACCCCGACCGCGGCCGAGACCGGCCCGGCCGGGATGGCCGCCGGGTTCGACGAGAACGGGTTCGTGGACAGCGGGGCGCCAGGAGACCAGTCGCCGCACGAGCACAGCGCGTAGCGATGCGAGCGGGAAGCGAGCGTGCCCGCGCAGGTTCCGCTGGCGTCGGGAAAGCGAACGCGGGCGCCATCGCACAGGCCGTACGTGCCGCCGGCGCCGCCCGCCCCCGTCGCGTCGCTGGAGTCGGGGGGCCCGTTCAGGTCCACCTGCGGACGATCGGCGCCCGTTCCGGCGTCGATCCGCCCCAGCAAGCCGAGATCTCGTGTGCAGGCGGGGACGGCCAGCATCAGCGCCAGCGCGGTACACGCGCGCGGCGCCAGCCGGGCCGGCGATCGTGGCGGCGACGTTGGGCGATGCAACGCCGGGGACATCAGTCCACGGACGACAGCCGGGACAGCCGGTCGCCGGCCTCGCGCGCGTAACGTCCGTGCGGATACCGGGTCAGGTACGTGCGGAGCGCGCCGCGGGCATCGGGGCCTGGGCCGTGCTCGCATTGCAGCTGTGCCACCGTGAACAGCGAGGTCTCGGCCTGATCGGTGCGCGGAAAATCCCGCGCCACCAGGCGATAGGCGTCGATCGCGTCGGCGTAGCGACCCTCGACCAGGAACGACTCCGCGAACAGCACCCGCGCCTCGACGGCGGTGTTGTGGCTCTGCCGGAACAGCGGGGACACCAGCCGGCGCGCCAGCCCGGCGTCACCGGTGGCCAGCGCGTGGCGCGCCTGATCCAGGCGCGCCGTCACGGGAACGCCGGCGTCCTTCGGGCGCGTGGGCGAAAGGTTTCCCGCGCCGGCGGTTCGCAGCGCGACCGGGGCCGGCGCGATCGCCGGCTGCAGTGACACCTGATGACCTTCGTCGACCTGCTGGTGCCACGACTCACCGGCGCCCAGGCGGCGGATCAGCTGGCCGTCGGGACCCAGCACGCGCACCACGCCGCGCTCGGTGGTGACGCCGGTCGCCTCGACGGTGAAGCGCGTGCCGACCACCTCGACGGTGAAGCCCTGCGCGCGCACCTCGAAGTGTCGGCCATTCTGGTGCTCGACGTCGACGGTCACCGCGCCGTGCACCAGCGTCAGGACCTGCTTGCTGCGCACCCAGGACAGCTCGGTGTTCCTGGCCAGGTCGGCCACTGCCATGCCCAGGGACACGCGACCGCCAGCGGTCGCCTGAAAGCGAACGGCCGCCGCGGCGTCCTTGGGGTTCGCGCTGGCGGCGACCACGTCGCCACCCAGCAGGCGATAGGGCTGACGCCGCAGCGTGGTCAAGCCGACCACCGCCGCCACCGCCACGCCGGCGCATGCCACGGCCACCGGCCACGCCAGCCGCCGGCGCGGCGTGGCCGGGCTGGCCGTACGTGCGAACAGCGCGCGCCGGATGTGGTCCCGCGACGCCGACGACAAGGGATCCGGCTGATAGGCGCGCAGGTGCCGCACCCACGTCAACGACTCGTGGTCTTCGCCGCAGCGGCCGCACGAGGCCAGGTGCGCCTCCAGCTCCAGCCGCTCCGCCTCGGCCGCGTGACCGCCCAGCGTCGCCAGGGATATCCGCGCCGCATTCCTGCAACTCAACGCCATGATTCGGCTCCCCCAAGTGACTGTATGAACGCCCGCAGGTCGGGTCGGTTCTTGACGGCGGCCAGAAGCTCGCGTCTCGCAAACCAGATCCGCGACTTCGTCGCGGCTCGACTCGCTCCGGTCAGTGCAGCCACTTCCTCCAACGAATAGTCCTCGACCACGTACAGCAGAAAGGCGACCCGCTTCTTCGGGGACAGCCCGTCCATCAGATCATAAAGACGGCGCGCCAGCTGTCGCATGGACAGCGTCCCGTCGGCGCGCGGCGTGGGATCCTCCGGCTCGTGTGCGACCGGCACCAGCTCGAGCGGCACCGGGCGCCGCACGCCCGCGCGCAGGTGGTGCATGCAGACGTGAACCGCGATGCGGGTCACCCAGGTCTTCAGGCTGGCTTCACCCCGGTACCGACCGAAGCTTTGAATCGCCTCGATGAAGGTCGTCTGCACGAGGTCCTGCAGGTCGGAGGTAGGACCGACCAGCCGGGTGACCACGCGCTCGACGTAGGGGGCGTGCGTGCGAAAGAACAGCTCGAGGCTGGAGCGTTCACCTGCACGACACCCACCGACGAGTGAGACATCCTCGGCGTTGGGAACCAGGAAAACGCTCTTTTGCTGTGCTTCCACCCGATTCATGGTACCGCACCGGCCCGATGCGGTTGAAATCGCGGCGGCAAAGCGAAAATAGGCGATTGTCGTTTCGCCGGGACGACCGATTCAGGGGATGGGCGCCACGATCTCGACGTTCAGGCCCAGACGCAGCGCCCCGGCGTCGTAGTCTGGCATACCCTGGATGGTGAAGCGGGTGCGCGGGACGTTCACCTGGGCCCAGACCCGGAGCTGGGGCGCGAAGCCGGAGAAGCTGGGGCCCCGGACCAGCAGATCGACGCCGCCGGCTCCACCGAGGGCCGTCCGGTGGTCCGTCTGGGCGCCCGCGGAGGCGTTCGCCGAGAGCCAGTGGAGGCCGACGAACGGCCCCGCGGCCAGGGTGACGGGCCCGCGCTCGCGAACCCACCGGCCACCGAAGCGCAGCGGGATGTCCAGCACCGACAGGGTCGCCATCGCGGCCGTGCGATCGCTGGACGGCGCCAGGTCCGTCCCGAAGTCCCACTCCAGGTGCCCTTGCGTCGCCACCATCACGTCCAGCGCCAGGGCGTGGCGGGCCCCCACGTCGGCGGACGTTCCCAGCGGGTACGACAGCGCATACCCGACGCCGGCGAACAGGCGAGGCCAGTCGCGCGGTGCCCGAACACGCTCCGACTGGCGGGGAGGGGGGACGCGCCCCGCCGGGGGTTCCGTGGCGGGCGCTGGTGTCGGGCGGGGCGTGACCGGCGCCCTGGCCGCCTCGGCGGGACGTGGCGCCGCGGTCGTCGCGGGCGGACCGGGGGATGGCGATGGGGGAATGGCAGCGGGCGCCGCGTTCGGGCCGGTTTCGCCCGGCTCGGCCCCCACCAGGACCGCGCGCAACCTCAGCGCGATGGACCGGTACAGGTCCGACTTGGACGACGCGTCCGGATCGAAAGGATAACGGGAGAGCGAGCGGCGCGCGTCCACCGTGACGAGCTCGATCTGACGGCCGCCGGGCGCGAGCTGACACCAGAACGCCAGGCGTGCCCCGCGCGCCCGGATGCGCGCCGCCACCTCGTCGACCGCGGCCGGGGACAGGGTGGTGGGCTGCTTCCCCGGCACCTGCAGGAGCGCGATTCCCAGGTCGCGCGTGTAGATGGCCACGGCGTCCAGCAACAGGCGCTCGTCGACGCCGGTCTTGTCGGCCCGCTCTGGGGGGCCGAGAAAAAGGAACGCCTGGCCGTCAGCAGGCGCCTCTTCGGAGGTCGCGAGGTCGACGAACAGCAGCCTGGCCAGCAGCAGCAGCGTTCGGACACCCACGTGGCGCGCATCCTAACACGCGTGTTTGCCGCGGCTCGGGAGGTGCTACTGTCGCGTCTCGCGGTTTCCCCAGCCGCGGAATTCCCGCAACGTCACCCCCGAACGTCAGGAAGACACCCCCATGCACAACTCGCGATTTCGACATGTGATCTCGGCCGCAACCCTGGCGCTGGCAGTGGCCTCCCTGGGCACCGGCTGTGGTGGTGGAAGCAGCAGCGGAGGGAGCGGCGGCACCAGCGCCGGTTCGGGCGGGCATGGCTCGGGCGGCACCAGCGCCGGTTCGGGTGGCACCGCCTCGGGCGGCACGACGGGAAGCGGTGGCAAGGTCGGCGGCTCGGGCGGAAGCGCCAGCGGCGGGACCACCGCCTCGGGCGGCGCGACGGCGAGCGGCGGCAAGACCGGCTCGGGCGGTAGCAGCGGCGCGGTCGGTTCGGGTGGGGCGGGTACGGGCAGCGGCGGCGCGGTCGGCTCGGGCGGGGCAGGCACGGCGAGCGGCGGCAAGACCGGCTCCGGCGGCTCGGGCACCTCCAGCGGCGGCAGCGGTCAGGCTGGCGGCACCGGCAGCGGCGGCTCGACCGGCAGCGGCGGCACGGGCACGTCGACCGGATGGCAGTGCCCGGCCGCGAGCACCTTCGCCGGCATGGTCCCCTTCTCGGGAACGACCACGGCCGCGACGCACGTCACAGACGCCCCGCCCATGGACACCTTCAACAACATGGGCAACAACTTCACGAACGTCGAAGGACCTGTCTGGATCGGCGATGCGCTCTACTACTCCGAGATGACGACCGCGAACCTGCCGCCCGCGCGCATCCTGAAGTTGACCGCGGATGACACCTCATCGGTGTTCATCGACATGTCCGGCTCGAACGGCTTGGCCACCGACGGGACCAACATCTTAAGCGCGAACCATGGGGCGCAAGGCATTGTGAAATTCAGCTTGCCTGACAAGACGAAAACGACGTTGGTATCAACGTACGATGGTTCACCATTCAACTGTCCTAACGATTTGGCAGTCGCGAGTGACGGAACGATCTATTTCTCTGATCCGACATTTCAGAACAATGCGCAATCGACGATCGGGACGCATTTCTATCAGTTGCCTGCTGGCGGATCAGCCGCCAAGCAGATCACTGATTACTCCGATCGTCCAAACGGGGTGACCCTGTCGCTCGACGAACAGACTCTGTTCGTGAGCGGTGGCCAAGGCGTCAAGAAGTACGCAATCTCGAACGGGTCCGTTTCGATGACTGGTACAGTCTATGGGCCGACCGACGTGGCGGTGGCAACAGACGGAATGGGCCTGGACTGTGCCGGCAATCTGTACGTTGCAGTGGTAAACAGCCTGAACGTGGTCGTAGTGAAGCCGGATGGGACGAAGCTAGGTACTGTGACGGTTCCTACCGGCAACGCAGTCACAAACGTGGCGTTCGGCGGGACAGATCACCAGACGATCTACATCACTGTTCAGGGACAAAATAAGCAGCAGGGCGTCTACAAGGCGCATCTGAACATTCCCGGAAAGCCCTACTGATCAGTCTTGCGTGCCGGTCAACGGATCATCAACCGTGCTATTTTTCCGACGGCCGGCTCTGTGAACCAAATGTCTCCGTCGGGGCCTGCAGTGATCCCATAGGCACTGGCTGGTGAGACGAAGGTGCTGAAGTTCCCCACGGGATCCGTCGCGCCGATGATCGCGTCAGCAGTGAACCAGATGTTTCCGTCCGGACCGGTGCAGACCTGATTGACCCCGGTCGTCGGATGACCCGGGATCGTGAACGTTGCGACATCGCCGCCGACTGAGATACGGCCTATGCCCGTGGACGTTCCGAACCAGAGATTCTCGTCTGTACCCGCGGTCAGGCTCGTCATCGCGATTCGAGACGGCAGCGGCACTTCGACCACGGTCTGGTTCGTTGAAACCCGATCTATGACGTTGGCCGATTGACCGCCGCTCTGGACGGTTACACTGTCCACGACGACCCAAAGATTCCCATCGGGACCAGCAGCCACGATGTGTGGCGTCGCGTGATCGGGCAGCGTGACCGAATCGACTTCGCCCTTGACGGTCGCTCTGTAGAGCAACGTTCCCCCATTTTCAGCCCCATAAGTGTTCTGGGTGAACCACAACTTGCCGTCCGGCCCTGAAACCAGCGAGCGAGACTGCACGTTATTTGCACCGGAGAAGGCGTAGTTGGTCACCTCGCCTGTCGAATGGATGACCCCCAGAAAGCCAGTTCCGGAACTGCCGGTAAGTGTAAACCAGACGTTACCGTCTGACCCCAGTGCGATCGCGTAGGCTGTGGCAGTTTCTCCTGGATAGGACGGGGTCGCGAGAGGTTCGAACTCCGTGATCGTGCCGCTGACAGAGATCCGTCCGACCTTGTCGTTGTCGACGAACCACAAATTCCCGTCCGAACCGGTGATGATTTGCGTCGGCTGAGCTCCGGTCCTACCTATCGCGAATTCAGTGAACCGGCTTTTGCACGTGCCCGCGTCGCAGAAGGCCGAGGCGGCACATTTGGTGGCGCATACGGAAGCGCCACTACCGCCCGCGCCGCCTCCACCTGCGCCCGTGGCTCCCGCGGAACTGCCATTACCCCCGCCCGCGGACATTCCGGCCGTGCCTCCCTCTCCAGCCGCCGGGGCGCCGGCGCTTCCTCCGCTGCCTGCTCGTCCTCCCGGTCCGGGCTGACCGGCGCTGCCACCGCCGGGGCCCGTCGAGCCGCCAACAGCAGCGGCGCCCGCCGTTCCACCGGAAGGGGTTCCCCCGCTGCCGCCGCCTCGCCCCCCGCTTCCTGCTTGGGAGATCCCGCCTGTTCCGGAGTCCGACGGCCTCGATCCGGCGCTACCACCTCGGCCGGCGGTGCCGGTAGAGCCCGCGATTCCGGTCGAGCCCGCGGTTCCGGGGGTTCCGCCCTGGCTTCCCCCGTCCGGCGGCGTGTAGCCACGAGGTTGGGAGCAGCCGACGAGCCCCATCGCCGCCATCGACAAGAAGAAACCGAATCTCGTTGATGCTCTCATACTCATCCTTCCGGAAGTCTGGCGGTTATCGATCGAGGGCCGCGAAAGTTGCCGGGTGGCGCAGAAAAAATCCTCCAGTGCACGCCGGCCCGGCGCCCACCTTTGCCCCGCCTGCGGTCCGGCTTGCCCGCGCACCGATGGAGGTCGCTCAGAACCGCAGCGACAGGCCGCCGGGGGAGAGTGATACCCGGCCGCGGGTCGCGCCTTCGTTGTCGTCGGGCAGGTCGTTGTAGTGACCGATGCCGTCGAGCACGCCGTAGAAGTAGGTGGCGGCCAGGACGCCGATCGAGACGAAGTTCACCACCTTCATCGTCTGCGCCTCGGGGTGCCCCGTGAACTCGTGATGAGGCTGCTCCCAGCTGGTCAGCAGCGCGTAGGAGGTGATCGTCATGGCCAGCGAGGCCACCTCGACGCCGCCGATGATCAGGCCACGCGCGGTGTGGCCGTTCTGGAACTGACCCACGGGGGGGATGAAGTTCCAGATGAACGCCTTGTGCTTGTGCGCCGATTCCTTGATCTCCTGGGCGTGGCCGTTGCGCACGCGTTCGAAGAACGTCACCACGTCGGGCCGGGTGGTGCGCGGGTCGAGCACGGTGTCGGGCCGCAGGCGCAGCAGCTCGAAGAAGGCCGCCTCGGCGCCGGGCGCGCGGCCCGTCAGGTAGAGGCCGATGCCCAGGTAGCGCAGCGCCAGGGCGCGCTGGGCAGGCGTCGCGTCCAGGCGGCCCTCGGCGACGGGCCGCGACCACTCGACGACGTCGTCGATGTCGCCGTACTCGTAAGAGGCCCGCACGCGTTCCAGGGAGCTGGCCGCGTCGGTGGGCGCCGCCGGGACGGGGCCCGCTGCGGTCGGCGCGGGCACGGGCGCCGGTCCGGCCGGCGCGGCGGCGCTCGCCGCCGCCGGGGTGGCCGCCGTCGCGACCGCCTGCGCGCGCGCGGTCGCCGGCATCAGCGACAGGCTGGCGAGCAAGGCCGCCCCCAGCGCGCACGAGAAGGAACAGGTTGGCCTCTTCACCGACATGCGTTCGCTCATTTTCTCGATTCCCCGATCTCCCCGCTTCGCCTATTCGGATCTTCCGATGATGGGGCGGCCGTCCGGGCCGGGGATGATGACGACGCTGGCGCGCGCGCCGGCGGGCAGGTCGTAGGTCGCCACGTGCAGCTTGGGCCCCCCTTGCGGCAGCGTGCAGTAGATTTCGTGGGCGCCCGCCGGCAGCCCCGTGTAGTTCGCGCGCAGGGACGGCGGATGGGCGTCGAGGGACGGCTCACAGAACCCGTAGGAGGCGTGGAGCGCCAGGCTCGCCTTCGCCACGGCAGGGGGCGCCTTGGCGACCGCCGGCCCTGCCCCGATGCTGGCGGGGGGGGACGTGCCGGCACCGAGGAGACCCGTATCGCCGCGCGCGGAGCTGGCCGGTAGGCCCGGCGCCTCGGCGTGGGGCGCGGCGTGCGGTTCTTCGCGCGCGGGCTCTGCGTTCGCGGCCGGCGGGCCACTAGCGGCCGGGGAAGCAGGCGACGCGATCCCAGGTCCTGCCGCTTCGCGGGTCGTCGCCGTCCTGGCGACGGTGTTCGCGCTGGCGCGATGGCGCGGGCGGGCGGCGGCGTCGCGCCGTGGCCCGGTCTCGCGCGGGCGCTGCCCCTCCGCCCCGATCGCGGGCGGCGTCGGCGCCGGCCGTTGCTGGTCCGGACTGTGCGAGGGTTCCATTGCTGGGGTCGCTACCCCCGCGGGCGGGCCCGGCCGCGGCGCCTCGGCGGCGGCGGCCAACGCCGGTGCCGGCGCGGGCAACGACTGATTCGCGCGACGCTGTCCCGCCCCGTGCCGCCACACGCCGATCGCCGCGCCGGCCAGCAACAGCAGCCCGGCCGCCATGGCGAAGCGGAACCCAGGTCGGCCGCGCTGCGCGTTCAGGCGCGCCAGCAGCGCCTGCGCCTCCGCATCGTCCGGCTGGTACGCCAGCGCGCGGCCCAGCTCGGCCAGCGCGCGCGAGAGCTGCCCGCTCCTGCGCGCTTGCGCGGCCGCGGCGACCGCCACGCGCGCGACCGGCTCGCCCAGCGCCACCTCGAACGCGCCGGGGTCGTCCAGGAACCGTCGCAGCGCCGCCTCTTCATCCTCCAGGTGCGCTGCCGCACGCGTCTCACCCAGCGCCGCGCGCACCGCCTCGGCCACGGCCGTACCATCCGGGTAGCGCGCGGCCGGGTCACCCTGCAGGCAGCGAACGATGACCTTCTCCAGCGCGGGGCTCACGCGCGGCTCGATCTCGCTCGGGCGCCGGTACTGCCCGCGCAGGATCGCCGTGATGACGGCCAGCGGATCCTTGCCCGAGAAGGGCAGGTGCCCCGTGCACAGCTGATACAGCATCACGCCCAGCGAGAACACGTCGCTGGGGGCGCCCACGTCCTCGCTGCGCGCCTGCTCGGGCGACATGTACGCGGGCGAGCCGACCACCGCGCCGGTCGCCGTCATCGTGTCCATGCTGCTGACGTGCGCCACGCCGAAGTCCGTCAGCACGACGCGCGCGTGCCCGCCGGCCCGGTCGATCAGCACGTTGTCGGGCTTCACGTCACGGTGGACGATGCCGGCGGCGTGCGTGGCGCCCAGCGCTTCAGCCACGCGGGCCACGATCAGCGCGGCCACCTCGGGGCGCAGCCGCCCCCCGCGCCCGTCGGTGACGGCGCGCAGCCCCGGCCCTTCGATCAGCTCGGAGACGATGTAGCCGGGCTCCTCGCCGGACGGCGCCGCGAAGTCGTAGACGTTCAAGATCGACGGGTGGCGGATGGTGGCGACCGTGCTCGCTTCGCGGCGAAAGCGCGCCTCGAGATCGACCCGTCCCGCGAAGAAGCCGTGCATCACCTTGATGGCCACGTCGCGCCCCAGCTGGGGATCGTGGCCGCGGTACACCGTCGCCATGCCGCCGCGCCCCAGCTCGCCGGTGATCAGGAAGCGTCCCAGCCGCTTGCCGATGTAGCCAATGCGCGGCGCGGTCTCGACTGGCTGGTCGGACTGGGTCACGACGTCGGTCACTCTCGAATCCTACCCTGATTTCGACCCGGATTTCCTGGCAAATACCCGCCCCACACCGCCGCCGACACCATGGGAGCCTTCGCCCGGGACCTGCAATCGTCAGGACACGGGGTTACCGGATCAACCTTTGCGAACGGTGTGCGATGATCCAGACTCCGTCGCGCACCCCCCTATGAAACGAAGCCGCACCTCGCCCCGTCTTTCGCATCCGCCCACGCCCGACGTGGTCGCCGGCGCCCCGCTCCGCCCCCAGCCATACCGGGTCGCCCGCACCCGGCTGGGGAACGGCCTGCGCGTCGTCACCATCGAGACGCCCCACCTGCACACCGCCTCCATCGCGCTCTACGCGGGGGTGGGCGCGCGCTACGAGACGCGTCGCTCGAACGGCCTGTCCCACTTCGTCGAGCACATGCTGTTTCGCGGGTCGGACAAGTTCGCGAACTCGTACGCGCTGAACCACGCCATCGAGAGCGTGGGCGGAACGCTGTACGCCGAGACGGGCCGCGACTACTCGCTGTACCAGATTCCCCTGCATCCCTCCGAGCTGCCGCGGGGCCTCGAGATCCTCGGCGATCTGTTCACCACGCCGCGCTTCTCGGACATCGAGCTGGAGCGGCAGATCATCCTGGAAGAGATCCTCGAGGATCTCGACGAGGACGGCCGCAACGTGAACGTCGATGACGTCTCGCGCGCGGCGGTCTGGAAGGATCACCCGCTGGGCTATCCGATCACGGGGCCGCTGGCGAACGTGCGGCGGTTCAAGACCGACGAGGTGCGGGCGCACTTCCGGCAGTTCTACGGCGCCGCCAACATGGTGCTGTGCTTGGCCGGGCCCATCGACGGCGCGGCCGTGGTGCCGCTGGTCGAGCGCGCGTTCGCGCGCCTTCCCCGCGGGCACCGCGCGCGACCGCTGCCCGCGGCGGTGAAGCGGCGGCGCTCGCCGCTGTTCCGCGCGGTCCGCAACGACGCCGCCCAGACGCACGTCCAGCTGGTGTGGCAGGGGCTACCGGACAGCGACCCCGACTACGTGGCGCTGTCCGCGCTGGTGCGCGTGCTGGACGACGGCATGTCGACGCGGCTGCACTACCAGATCTGCGATCAGAAGGGGCTGGCCTACCACGTGACCGGCGGCATCGAGCCCCTGCACGACATCGCGCTGATCGAGATCGACGCCGCCTGCGCTCCCCGCAAGCTGCCCGAGCTGGTGGCCGAGGCCTTGCGCCTGGTGGGCCGCTTCCGCGATGAACGCGTCAGCGACGAGGATCTGGCCAAGGCGAAGCGCCGCCACCGCGGCGACATCGAAGCCGGCTACGACGACATCGACGGCCTGTGCGGCTGGTACGGCGGCACCGAGCTGTTCTACAAGCCACGCACGCACGCCGAGCGCGTGCGGCTGTTCAACGCCGTCACCGCCGAGAAGATCCAGCGGGTGGCGCGCCGGGTGTTCCGGCCCGAACGCCTGACCGTCGCGGCGGTCGGGCCGCTGACCGCCGCGCGGACGCGCCAGGTGCGCGCCGCCATCCGTGAGTTCGGTTAGCCGAACCTCACGCTGGTAGCGCCAGCTGGCGACGGGGTTACGGCGTCGCGGTTGCGGACTTCTTGGCCGGGTGCTTGCCCTTCGGGGCGGCGGCGTCCTTCTTGGCGCCGGGCGGCTGAACGTCGACCTCGAACGCGACGGTCTCGGAGGCCGGCTTGCACGCCTGCTCCTGGCACATCACGAACCGCGTCTGGGCGGTGATCGTCTTCTTGCCCGGCTCGGTCGCCGAGAAGGGAATGTCGAACCGCGCGCTCTGCTTCGTCGATTCGGCGAGATCGGCGCGGGTCAGCTTGTCCTTGGTCAGCGTCACCCCGGCGTCCGCCTTCACGGCGGCGGTGATGGGCGCCTCCTCGTTGACGTGCCAGCCGTTCTTGCCGACCAGGGTCACCGAGACCTTCGATTCGACGCCGGCGGTGGCGGGGCTGACCGTCTTCTTCAGCTCGTAGGTGGCCTCGTCGGCACGGGCCGCGGGCGCGGCGCCCAGCAGGGCACCCAGGACCAGACCAGCAGGAAACAGGGTTCGTCGCAGTCGCAAGGAGGGCATGGGGGTAACGTACTTCGTTCGACGGGGACCGGCCACGGGCTATTCGGGCAGCCAGTGAGTGGCCGACGCGCCCTGCGTCGTGTGCGCATTGACCGCCAATGTAGGATACGGTAGCATATGACTCCTTATGATAACCAAGAAGATTTGGGGACCCGTTTTCGGAGATCGTCGTTCCGTGAAGCGCGAGCCAGCCGACTTCTACGCCGTCGAGCTGGTGGCCGGTGCCCGCTACCTGCGGCGCATCTGCAACGTCTCGTCGGGAGGGATGTTGCTGGAGGATCGCATGACCCTGAAGGAGCCGGGCTCGATCATCCAGCTGGAGCTCCCCAAGCGCCAGGGCGGTCCGGTCAAGGTCAGCGCCGAGGTGGTCCGGGTGGGCCGGGGCTCGGTGGGCGTACGCACCCTCGACGGGACTTCGCTGGAAGGCCTGGGCGGCTCGATCGCCCTCTAGCGCGCTCGCCGGCTACGTCAGGCGCGTCCAATCAGTTTTTCGATGGCGCGGCCCTTCGGGGTAAACTCCGGGGCCACCATGGCGCTCATCGACAAGCCCGAAAGGGCCCGGCAGCTGGCCCGGGCCATCGCTTCCGATCTGACGCTCTATCACGAGGCGAAGATCCTCGAGGGACTGGCGAAGGACACGCTGTTCGAGGTCATGCACTCCGAGATCGAGGAGGGCCGCGCCCTGTACAAGAGCCGGGTGTCGCCCGAGATCTTCGCGATGAACATCTACGATCGCGCGCTGGTCGACGTGATGCTGAAGCCCAAGGCTCACGTGAAGTCGCGCATCTGGTGAGCGGGCCCGCGGCGGGCCCGGGCGCGCCCCGGCGCCTGATCGTGGCCGCAGAGCACGCCGGCAAGCGGCTGGACGTGTTTCTGGCGGCGACGGTGGCCGACGTGTCGCGCTCGCAGCTGACCCGCCACATCGTGGAGGGAGCGGTCACCATCGGGGGCGCGCCGGCCACCCCCTCACGGAAGGTGCGCACCGGCGAGGTCGTGCTCTGGACGCCGCCGGCGGTCGTCGTCACCGACCTGGTGGCGCAGGATCTGCCGCTGACCATCGTCTACGAGGACGCGCAGCTGGCCGTCATCGACAAGCCCGCCGGCCTGGTGGTGCATCCGGCGCCGGGACACGAAGATGGCACGCTGGTCAACGCGCTGCTGGCGCGCCTGGGCGACCTGCGCGGCATCGGCGGCGAGCTGCGGCCGGGCATCGTCCACCGCATCGACAAGGACACCTCGGGCCTGCTGGTCGTGGCCAAGGACGACGTGACGATGGGCGCGCTGGGCGCGGCGTTCAAGGCGCACGACATCAACCGCGTCTACGAGGCGCTGGCGGTCGGCAAGCCCCCGGCCGCCGAGGGGCGCATCGAGACGCTGCATGGCCGCGATCCGCGCGACCGCAAGAAGTTCTCGATCAAGGTCAAGACAGGGAAGAAGGCGGTCACCAACTGGCGCGTCGTCGAGCGGCTGGGCGGCGCCGTGCGCGTCGAGGCGCGCCTGGAGACCGGCCGCACGCACCAGGTGCGCGTGCATCTGGCGGCGCTGGGCCTGCCGCTGCTGGCGGACGCCGTGTACGGCAAGACGCCGCGCGAGCCGGCGCTGCGAGAGGTCGCCCAGACGCTGGGCCGGCAGGCGCTGCATGCGCGGGTGCTGGGCTTTCGCCACCCGAAGACGGGGGCCTGGCTGGAGTTCACTTCGCCCCCACCGCCCGACTTCACGCGCGCGCTGGCGGCGCTGCGCGCGCTGGCGGCCCCGAGCGGGTAGGATCGGGCGCGATGCGCGAGGTGACCTTCCAGGGCGACGGGTTCCAGCTGCCGCTCTTGCAGTCGGCCGTCATTCCCGCGGGCTTTCCGCACGGGTTCACCACGCGGCGGGGGGGCGTCAGCGAGGGCGTCTTCGCCAGCCTGAACCTGGGCGGCCGCTGGGGCGACGATCCGGGGCGGGTGGCCGGGAATCAGCGCCGGTTCGTCGCCGCGACGGGCAGCGAGGGGGTTCACTTCGCCACGCAGGTGCACGGGCGCGCCGTCGCGCCGGTGGCTGCCGGCGACGCGCCCGCCGCCACCGGGCGGCGCGAGGCGGACGCGCTGGTGACGGTGGCGCCGGGGACCTGCGTGGGCGTTTATGTCGCCGACTGCGTCCCCATCCTGGTCGCGGACGCGCGGACGGGGGCGTGCGCCGCGATCCATGCCGGCTGGCGGGGGACCGTCGCAGGCGTGCTGGGCGAGACGCTGGCCCATCTGGCCGGCGCGTGCGGCGCGCGCGTCGAGGACCTGCGCGTCGCGATCGGACCCTCGATCGGCCCGTGTTGCTTCGAGGTGGGCCCCGAGGTCGTGGCCGCCGTCGAGGAGTCGGATCTGGGCGCCCGCGCCGAGGGGGCCATCGTGGCGAAGGCGCCGCGTGACCACGTGGACCTGTGGGTGTTGAACCAGCGCCAGGCGCTGTCGTTCGGCGTGCCCTCCAGCGCCGTGGACGTCGCGCGCCTGTGCACCAGCTGCGACGTCGCGCGGTTCTTTTCTTACCGGCGGGATCACGGGAAGACGGGGCAGATGGCGGCGTACATTTCGCATGCCGTGGCTGGCGGCCCTTGAATTTCCTGCCGCGCCCCTGCTAGGTCATCCCCCGATGTCAGGCGCGCCGCTCCCCTTGCCCGAGGCGTTTCGCACCGTGGGCGGCGCCATCCAGCGCCGGGTGCGGCGCGTGACCGGCGACGACGCCCTGGCCCAGCGGGCGGCCGAAGAGCTGTTCGTGCGCTTCGTCGTGCACGGGCGCGCCGCCGGGGATCCCCGCGCGCGCTGGAACTGGATCTACCGGGTCGCCACCGCCCGCGCCTTGCAGATGCTGGGCGCCGATTCCCGGCCTGGCGGGGCGTCGCCCGGACATCCCGCGACAGGGCCGCTGCCGGACATGCGCACGCTGCGCCTGCTCGACGAGGCGACGCAGAACGCGACGGTGCTGGCGCGGCTGGACGGCCTGTCGGCGGACGAGATCGCCGACGTGCTGGGCGTGGACCTGGCCCTGGTGCAGCGGAAGCTCGGCGAAGCGGCGGCGCGATACGGGGCCGCCCCAGCCCCGTCTGGGCATCCGTCGTTGCTGGCGCTGGAGCGCGACCGCGAGGCGGTGGCGGCGCACCTCGCCGCCTGCGCCGCCTGCCAGGCCACCGTTGCGGCGCTGGACGAGGAGGCGCGCGTGTTCGCGGACGCCGTCACGCCCGAGGCGGTGGCGCGCGTCGCGGCCGCCCTGCGCACGGAGCGCGAGCGCCAGACGCCCCGAACCAACTGGCGGCGCATCTTCATCATGGGCAGCGCCTTCATCGTCGTCTCGGTGATGGCCGTCGTGGTGGCGCGGCCCCGGGCCGTCAAGCAGGAGCAGCTGCCCTTTCGCGGACCGATCACGGCGGCGCGCCTCAAGGCGGCCGGCCTGCAGATCACGGTGCGGCGGGGCGACGAGATCCTGGCGCTGGCCCCGGGCGCGCCGTCGCGCATGGGCGATCGCTTTCACTTTCGCGTGCGCGCGGAGGGGCCGCGTTACCTGGAGCTGCTGATCCACGGGCCGGGCGGCGAGGCGCGCCTTTACCCCGCCACGGGCACGACGGCCGCGCCCGTGAAGCCCGGGCAGACGCTGGATCGCGACTACCTGGTCGAGGCGCCGCTGGCGGCGCCGGGCAAGGCGCTGTGGATCATGGGCCGGTTCTCCGAGCATCCGTTTCCGCTGGACACCCCGTCGGTGGCCGACGTCGAGACCGTCCCGGTCCGCGTCGACCTAGAACCCTGAGCCAGCTCGCGCTCACTCCTGCCAGGCGGGGCGTCCCTGCAACCGCTGCCGCCAGGCGCCCAGGTGCGGGTGAGCGTCGAGCATCAGACCGCGGCGCTCGCATTCGACGAAGCCGCAGCCCACCGCGATGTCGGCCACCGAATACACGTGGGCGAGGTATTCGTGGTCGCGCAGGTGCTGGTCCAGGATGGGAAGAAAGCGGCCAAGTTCTCGCTCGGCGAGCGCGATCGCGGCGGCGTCGGGGGGAAGGCCGGAGCGCGTCTTCAGTAGACGCTCCTGACCCAGAATGCTGATCCACGGTTGCAAGTGGTTCGCGGCGAAGAACATCCAGCGCAACACGTCCGCGCGCCGGTGGGCGTTCGCGGGGAACAGCCCTCGCTCCGGGCATTTTTCGGCCAGATGCACGAGGATGGCGCCCGATTCCCACAGCACGAACCCGTCATCGTCGACGAACGTCGGCACCTTGCCGCTGGGGTTGTGGGCCAGATAGGCGTCGTCGCGCGGGCCGGCCAGGCTGATGGGGACTAGTTCCAGCGGCAACGACAGCTCGCGCGCCGCGACCCGCACTTTGCGGCAATTCGGAGAACCACTCACATCGTAAAGGCGCATGAGGTCGAGTCTGCCACCGGCGACTGGACCAGCCCCTGCTGTTCACGCTTGCCTCAGCCTTTGGTGACCCGGCTTCGTGAGCTGACGGTCGTGGCCGGCGGGGCCGTCGCGCTCCCGTGGCTGGCGGCTGAGCCCGCCCGGCATCGTTACCCCGATCACGGTCCGGCGAAATGTCGCCGCGCTCCGCTTTCGCTGGTCGCGGGCGAGGACTAGTTTTTCAGCATGGTCCCGCCAAGAGATGCCCATCGGTTCCTGTCGGCCTTCGTCGGTGCGGGCCTGGCCGCGGCGCTGCTGCTGGGCGCTGGTTGTTACGCCGAGCCCGTGGGGACCATCCCACCGCCCGAATACGCCTACGGTTATGCGCCCACGTACTACGACGGTTACGTCGTCTACTACGACGACGGGGGCCGGCCCTTCTATTACGTGAACGGCGCGGTCGTCTGGGTGCCACCCACGGCGCCTGCCTATCCCGGGCTGGTCGGGCACTGGCGCGCGCATGGGCCGGCCTATCGCGAATGGCACGCGCACGTGGGCCCCACCTATCGCGGCGTCCGCTTTCACGGCCATCGCTGAGGGTCAGGGCCCGCCCAGGTCGGGGGCGCGCAGGATGGCGGCCACGAACGCCGGTCGCAGGTAGAAGCCGCACTTGCCGACGCGGGCAGGGCGGCCCAGCTCGTCGTACCCGTCGCGCAGGTCGGCGGCGTTGCGCCCCTTGGGACGGACCTGCAGCACGCGCCCCAGATGTCCCGTGATCGCCGTGGTGCGTCCCTTGCGGAAGTAGTCGCGCACGAACAGCTCGAAGTCGGCGCGCAGCCAGGCGTCCTCTTCCGGCGCCGGCGACCACAGGCGCACCGCGCTGACCCGCCTGTCGGCGACGGGCTCTCCCCGCCGCGTCTCCAGCGCCACGAACAGCACGCGCTGCAGCTTGTGGCGGGCGTAGCTGGTGGCCCACGACTCTCCCGCGATGGCGATGGGGTCGATCTGGCAGACCGCCGTCGACTCGAGGGGCACCAGCGCCGGATCGACGGGGACGGTCTTCAGCTCGATCGACAGCGCGGCGAAGTCGGGGCCGCGCGTGCCGCCGGTCTCGACGCCCAGCTCGTGTTCGATGATCTGACCGGCCCACCCCTTGGTGCGCACGGCGCCCAGCGGGGCGGCCAGGCCCAGCTGATCCGCCAGCTCGCCGAGCTGCACGCCCACCAGCGCGCGCGCGTGCGCCAGCAGGCCCTCCAGGGTCTGGTTCGCGGGGGCGTGATCCGGCGCGGCGCCGGTCATGTCTCCTCGGGCTTTCGATACTTCTCGACGCCGATGCCCCACTTCTTCATCCAGCGCCACACGGCCGCGCGGTGCTTGCCCAGCTCGCGCGAGACGTCGGCCACGTTGCCGTTGTAGCGGCGCAACAGCTCCTCGAGCTGCGCCGGCGTGGGGGACGAGCCCGGGGCGCGACGGGCCGCGGGCGCCGCCGCCGTCGCCGCGCGGGCGATCGGCTCGGGCAGATCGCGCAGCGAGATGGGACGCGTGCCGCCGGTCAGGACGGCCGCCGTGCTGACGATCTTCTCCAGCTCGCGGATGTTCAGCGGCCAGTCGTAGAGCGCCAGCGCCCGGAAGGCGGGCTGCTCGAAGGCGCGCGTGCTGGAGGCGCGCAGGAAGTACGCCGCCAGCGCGCCCAGATCCTCGATGCGGCTGCGCAGCGGGGGCAGATGAAGCGGCGCCGCGCCCAGGCGGCCGATGATGTCGTCGCGCAGGCCACCCGGGGTCTTGCTGGTGCTGCCGGTGCGGTTGGTGGCGGCGATGATGCGGACGTCGATCTTGCGCGGCCGCGTCGATCCCAGCGGCGTCAGCTCGCGGTCTTGCAGGAAGCGCAGCAGCTTGATCTGCGCCTCCTGGGTCATCTCGCCGATCTCGTCGAGGAACAGCGTGCCGCCCTCCGCCTCCTCGATCAGGCCGGCCTTGGCCTGGTGGGCCGTCGAGTGGGCGCCCTGCCGGTATCCGAACAGCTCGCTCTCGACCAGCTCGCGCGGGATCGCGCCGCAGTTGATGGCCATGAAGCGGCCGCGGCGCTGGCTCAGCTGGTGCACGGCCCGCGCGTACACCTCCTTGCCCACCCCCGTCTCGCCCAGCAGCAGGATCTCCCCGTCGGCGCCGGCCAGTCGGCGCAGGCGGTCGCACGCCAGCGCCAGCACGGGCGATGCGGTCGCCACCGGGCCCAGCGGCGCCACCAGCTCGGCCTTGATCGCGTCCAGCTCGAGCGTGGAGACCATGCGGAACACGGCGGCGTGATTGCCGAAGAACAGCAACGAGCCGTTGCGCAGGCGGGTCTGGGCCTCGATGCGCGTGTTGTCGACGAACGTGCCGTTCTTGCTGCCCAGATCCTCGACGACGTACTCGCCCGCGGCGCGCCGGCTGAGGCGGGCATGGCGGCTGGACACCAGAGGGTCCACGAGCGCCAGCGCGGCGCCCTGGCTCTCGGCCTCGTCCGACGGACGCCGCCCGATCTCCAGGCCGTCGCGCACCAGCGCGAACCGCCGGGCGGCCGGCAGGCCCGGGCTCTCAGCGGTGCCCAGCATCAGCAGCACCGCGGTGTCGGGGAGCTCAGCCGCCGACAGCGGCGACTGCACCGCGGTCTGGGTCTTCTCGCTGACGCTCACCCGCCCAGATTATCACGCGGCCCTCGCGCGCCCGCGGCGCGCCCCGGGTCAGGCGTTTCCTTCGACGAACGAGATCGAGATGGCGTCCTCGGCGCACGCCCGCAACGCCTCCAGCCCGCGCTTCTGGTAGTGATCGCCGCTGTTCCCGATGAAGTGCACGGTGTAGCGCTCGGACCGCGGCAGATCCTGGATCTCGAGCAGCCAGGCCACGAAGTGTTGCAGGCCGGCGATGCCCAGCGGGCCCGCGCCGCGCACGTCGACGCTCACCAGCCGCGCGTGGTTGCGGCGCGCCTCCTCATGGATGCGCGCCAGCAGCGATTCCAGCTCGGTCGCGACGGCGCCGGCCGGCAGGGCCACGGAGAGGGCGGGCTTGGTTGGCGTGGGGGACTGGGTCATTTTCGTCACGGCCGCGAAACGTCCATACAATTGACACCTGAGGCGGTATTTTGGATCGACAAAATGACCGCCCGGGTTCGATTTCTACCCGCCGCGTCAACGTCATCTCGCGCCGGGCACAGCGGGGCAGGGCACCTGGGTCGCCTGTGGCGTCGAGAACTGTAAGGGTGCCCCCTCACCCAGCTGACCTGAGTCGTTGGTTCCCCAGCACGTGACGGTGCCGTCGCTCATCAGCGCGCAGGTGTGCGCGCGGCCGGCGGCGAGGGCGACGGCGCTCGTCAACACCGGCACGGCTGGCGCGAGCGCGCGACCGAGCAAGCTGCCGTCCCCGAGCTGTCCTTCCGAGTTGTCGCCCCAGCAGAAGACGCCTCCCCCGTCTCCGGTCAACACGCAGGTGTGCGCGTCTCCGGCGGCGATCGCGACGGCGTTCGCGACGCCGGTCACCGGCGCCGGTCCGCGGTGATCGATGGGCGGGTCGCGCCAGCCCAGCTGGCCCGCGGCGCCCGCCCCCCAGCAATACGCCGTCCCCCCGGCGTCGATGGCGCAGGTGTGGCGTGCGCCGCTGGCCAGCGCCACGACGTTCGCCAGGCTGGACACGGCCACGGGCTGCGCGCTGGAGGTCAGCGTGTCATCGCCCAGCTGGCCGGCGTCGTTGGCGCCCCAGCAAGCGACCGACCCGCCGGCGCGAAGCACGCACGCGTGATCGCCGCCGAGGCTGATGGCCGTCGCGTCGGCGATCCCCGCCACGGGCATGGGGCCGCCCCGATCCATCACGACGCCGCTGCCCAGCTGGCCCTGATCGTCGGCGCCCCAGCAAACGGGCGCGCCCGCGCCCACCGCGCAGGTGTGCGCGCTGCCGGCCGCGATGGCCGCGTAGCCGGTCAGGCCTGGCGCCGGCGTCGGCACCAGCGCGTCGATCAGCGAGGAGGTGCCGAGCTGGCCGGAGACACCGCGCCCCCAGCACCACACGGCGCCCGCGCCGTCGAGCAGGCAGGTGTGGGACTGGCCGGCCGCGAAGTCGATGGCGTCCAGCGCGCCCTTCAGCGGCGTCGGTCCCGGGCGATCGAGGCGCGTCCCGTCGCCCAGCTCGCCCGCCTGATTGTGCCCCCAGCACCAGAGGTGGGTGCTGCCCGCCGGCTGGCGGGCACAGGTGTGATCACCGCCGGCGGTCAGCGCCTGCACGCCCGCGAGATCCGGCACGGGCGTGGGCACGACGCTGCGGATCACGGCCGACGTACCCAGCTGGCCGCGCCGAGCGTTGCCCCAGCACGCCACCGTTCCGTCCTTGCGACGCGCGCAGGAGAAGTCGTCGCCGGCCGTGATCTCGGCGGCCTGCTGGATCCCCGTGGTGGGCACCGGCTCGGCGATGTTCGCCGTCGTTCCTTCCCCGAGCTGTCCGGCCTGATTGGCGCCCCAGCACCACGACGAGCCGTCACTCTTCACGGCGCACGTGTGGTAGGCGCCGGCCGCCAGCGAGGTGACGCCCGCCAGGCCGGCGACGGTCACCGGGGTCGTGCGCACGTCGGTGCTGCCGTCGCCCAGCTCGCCCACCTGGTTGGCGCCCCAGCAGGTGACGGTCCCCCCGGCGGCGGCGCAGGTGTGAATCAGGCCAGCCGCCACCGCGGTCACGCCCGCCGTGTTGGGCACCAGCGCGGGGACCGCGCGCGCCACGAACGTGCCGTCGCCCAGCTCGCCCTGCGAGTTCGAGCCCCAGCAGTACAGGCCCGACGCCGTCACCGCGCAGGCGTGCCCGCTGCGCGCGGCCAGCGCCAGGACGTCCGTTCCGGCGGGAAACTGCGCCGCGGTCGGCGCCAGCACCGGCGACGCGACGCTGGTCGTTCCGATCGCGCCTTGCGCGTTGTCGCCCCAGCAGAACACGGTCCCCAGCGCCCCGGGCGTGGCGACGCGCAGGGCGCAGGTGAAGTCGCTGCCGGCGGCCAGCTGCGTGATCCCGTCCAGCCCGGCCACCGCGACGGGCGTCAGCGCGCCGATGGTGGTTCCGTCGCCCAGCTGCCCCGCCTCGTTCGCGCCCCAGCACCAGACGGTCCCCGCCGTCGTCCCCGGCGCCGCGACCAGCGCGCAGGTGTGGCGATCGCCCAGCGCGACGTGGATGGCACCCGACAGCCCCGCCACGGGGGCGACCGTCGACCGCGCGATGGTGGTGCCGTCACCCAGCTGGCCGTCGGCGCCCGCGCCCCAGCAGGCGACACCGCCGCTCGAGCGCACCAGGCAGGCGTGGCCGGCGCCGGCGCGCAGCTCGACCACGGGATCGGCGGCGCAGGCGTCCTGCACGCACTGGCCCGCCAGCGCGTCGGGCGCGTGCTCGAGGTAGCGGCGCTCCGAGGGAACGCACGTCGCATCGGGGACGCTGCAGGCGCCGGTCGCCTTCTCGCAGGTCCCGTTCGTCCCGCATTGTCTGCTCTCGCTGCAATGGAAGACGCCGTGGCCCACGCAACCGGCGCCGGCGAGCACGGCGAAGGCAATGGAAGCAAAGAAGGCTAGCCCCGCCCGTCCCCCCACCCGAAGAAGCCGGGGCCGGTTCAAAAGTTCACCTGCCCCAGCAGGCGCGCGCCGCCCGAGGTGGGCGCGACCAGCGCCGTCAACGAGCGCAGCGTCGAGGACGTCCTCTCCTGTGCGCTGGCGCCACCGGCGTTCTTCCTTTCGATGGCGGTATGGCGGACCCACACGAGACGGAAGGCGCCCGCGGCCAGCAACGCCCCGCCCGCGGCCATCGTCGCCACGCCGATCGTCTGGCGGTGATCGGCGAGGTCCCACAGTCGATTGTAGTCGGCGTAGCGCATGGTGCCGGCGCCGTTCGCCTGGTCGGCGGCGCTGTGCGCGGCGATGACGAACCCCAGCCCGACCCCCGTGGTGGCCAGGCCAGCGCCGAGCGCGCCGAGGGCCCAGCGGTCGTGCCACCAGGGGGCGCGTTCCGCGCGCGGGGGGACGATCGGCGGCGCGGCGGCGGGCGCTGGAACGGCGGGCGGCGCCGCTTTGGGCGGGGGCCGGCGCGCGCAGCGATCGAGCGCGAGGCGCGTGGCGTCCACCTGCAGCGCCGATGGACCGCTGCCCAGGAATCGCTCGTAGAGCGGGACGGCGCGGGCGCAGTCGCCGGCCAGGCGGTAGGCCTGCGCCTCGCCGAACAGGAACTCGCGGCGCGGCTCGAGCGCGAAGCCCGCCTCGAACTCACGGATCGCCGCCGGGAAGTCGTGGTCGCCGTAGAGCCGCAGGCCCTGCTCGTAGTGCGCGCGGGCTTCCGCGCTCATCGGCGCGGGTGCCGCCGGATGCGCCGTCTGGTCGTCGCCCGCCGGTGCGCCGGGCGGCTCGGCGGCGCGGGCCATCGCCGCCCGGGCGACGAGGAACGCGATCGCCAGCGCGAACGGCGCGCGGGCGGGCCGCGCCGCGAACCTCACCGACCCGATGGGGGCGGGCGTCATCGAGATCGCGTCCGTCGGCTCACGGCGGAACCGGCGAATCGGGGTCCCAGACCTTCGCTTGCGTGTCCGGGTGGGGCGGCGGCGGGGCGCGGACCGGGTCGACGGCAGGGGCCGGCGCAGCCACGGGCGCAGCGGGGACGACCGGCCGTGACTCTGCGTCGGGCGCGTCCGCCGTCACGCGCGCCGCCCCGTTCTGCGGCCGCCGGGGACGAACGGAGCGCGCCGATCGGAGCGGGGCTTCGGCGGGCGGCGGGGCGATCGGCTGCGCGACGGGCGGCTGTGCGGGTTCGAGGCGGGCCACCGCGGTCGCCCTGTCGGTGGGCTTCGTCGCGCTCGACGGCGCAGCGGGCGGTGGCGTCGGGCTCGCGGGCGCGGCCGCGGTGGGCGGTGCAGCGACGCGGGTCGGCCCGAACGCCGCGTAGCTGCCCAGCGCGAGCAGCAGCGCCGCGCCGCCCGCCAACCCCACGGCCAGACCGCGGCGCCTATGCGCGGGGCGTGGCGGGGGGGCGGGCTCGGGCGGGGGGCCGGCCTCCAGCGCCTGGAGCCGCTCGTTCTGCGAGACCAGGGTCTCCTCGAGCGCGAAGGTGTCGGTGGCCGTGCGCACCGACGGCAGCACCGGCGCCTTCTCGGGGATCGCCTCGCCGCGCGCGCCGCCGGCCGCCGATCGCCACGCTGCCTCCCGTTCTCCGAACAGCGAGGCGACGTAGCCGCCCAGCCCCACCGGCGACACGTTCAGGCGCCGCTCGCGCGCGAACGCTTCCAGCGCCAGCTGCACGTCCTGCGCGGTGGCGAACCGACGCTCCCGCTCTCGTTCCAGGCAGCGCATGATGATGGCCACCAGCTCGGGCGCCACCTCGCCGTCGGGGCCGCGCGGCGGCGGCGGTGCGTCCTGCGAGGCTATCCGTGACAGCAGCTCGACCTCGCTGTCGGCGCGGAACGGCGGTTGGCCCGTCGCCAGCTCGTACAGCAACGTGCCCAGCGCGAACACGTCGCTGCGCCGGTCTAGCGGCTCGGCCCGGCACTGCTCGGGCGACATGTGCGCGAACTTTCCCTTCAGCTGACCCTGGTAGGTGAAGCTCTTCTGCTGCTGCCACTTGGCCACGCCGAAGTCGGTCACCTTGACGCCGCCGTCGAAGCTGACCAGCACGTTCGAGGGCGAGACGTCGCGGTGGACGATCTCCAGCGGCCGTCCGTCCTCGCCGCGAAGCTCGTGCGCGTGGTGCAGCCCCGCGGCCACGCCCGAGGCCAGCGCGACCACCTGTTCCAGAGGCAGCGGACCGGCCGCGGCGCGCAGGATGTCGCGCAGATCGACGCCCGCCACGTGCTCCATCACGAAGAAGGGCACGTCCTGTCCGCCGCCGTCGTTGACGTCCAGGACCTGCGGCAGGTTCGGGTGCGCGAAGCGCGCCATCAACCGCGACTCGTCCAGGAACATGCGCAGCAGCTGCGGATCCAGCGCGTGCTGCGGCAACAGGCGCTTGACGGCGACCAGCTTGCGAAAGTCTCCTGGCCCGACGGCGTACGCGCGATACACCTCGGCCATGCCGCCCACGGCGATGCGCTGAATCAGCTCGTATCGGCCCAGACGCTGGCCCGGTACGCCGAGCGGCGGAAGATCGTGCATGGCCCTTCGCGATCGTAGACGCAGTCTCTGCGAACCCTCAAGCCCCAGCGCGCGCTTTGGGAACGAAAGGCCGGTTCCAGGTGGGGCGATGTCGTCGTGAGGCGGGGGCGAACCGACCCCCGTCTTCACGGCGCGGGTCGGCCGCCGTGGCGCGTGTTGCGCAACGACGCGCGCCCCGCGAAAACTCGCGGAAAATTGCCCTCTTTTGACGGGCGGACGTCGGACAGGCCCGGAATCTCCGCGAGAAACGCGGTTGCGCAACCACGCGGCACAGTTTCGCCGTTGCCGGGGCGGGGCGGGCGGTTTCGCCGGCGGCGGGCGCGGTTCGTCGCGGGCTTCGTTCGGATCTCGCGCGTCGGGCGCTGGCGCCGAACTTGCTGTTGCCCTGGCCGCGGCCTCGCAACGGCCGAAGGAGTCTCCCCGATGCCTCATCTGCGCGTCACGTCCCACCTCGGTCCCGCCCGCCTCGGTCTCGTCCGCCCCGGTCCTGTCCACGGACTGGGCCTGCTGACGGCCGGGCTGGCCCTGGCGCTGGGGGGGTGCAACAGCGCCGACGGCGGCAACCAGGGGGCGCAGTCGCTGTTGCCGGCGGACGTGCGGGCGATCGTGTTCGTTCAGCGCACCGCCCGCAACAGCGGCGGCAACGTGTTCGACTACGCGAACTACGTCCCGGGCGGCAGCCTGATGAAGCTGGAGCCGCCCTCGCCGAACGGCAAGCTGACCAACCTGACGGCCGTCGCGTCGGCCAACGCCGCCACCACCGGCGTCGACTTCACGGGCGCGGACATCACGTCGTGGGATCTGTCGTTCGACGCCGCGCAGATCGCCTTCTCGGCGCGCCTGGCCAACGAGTCGACGTACCAGGTGTTCACCATGAACACCGACGGCACCAACATCAAGCAGATCACCGCCGGCGACCACGACTACGTGTTCCCGACGTTCCTGCCCGGGCAGAAGCTGATGTTCATGACGAACCAGAGCGTCGAGGAGCCCGCGCCCCAGTTCCAGGACGAGTACGAGCGCGCCACCACCGCGCAGGTCGGCACCGTGAACCTGGACGGCACGAACATGCAGCTGGGCGCCCGCAACGTCTCCCACCGCGTGGCCCCCTCGCTGATGCCCGACGGGCACGTCGTCTACACCGAGTGGCGGCACCTGGGTGACGTCAACGACGGTCACCTGCGCCTGATGAACGCGGACATGACCGGCATGAAGGAAGCGTACGGCAGCGAGGTCAATCCCGACCTCACCAGCGTGCAGACGAACAGCTACCTGCGCGCCCGCTTCGTCAGCAGCTACCAGAACGCGGACGGGACGACCGCCTACAAGGTCGTGGCCGTGGGCACCTCGCGCGACCGGACGTTGCAGGCGGGCAAGCTGCTGCTCATCGACCTGGCCAAGAGCGAGGCCACCTCGAGCGCCGTCGACCTGACCCCCGCCGTGCCGGGTGATCGCTCCGACTCCGTCGACGGCGTGGGCCGTTACTACGACGCCGAGCCCATCGGCGACGCCGCCGGGAACACGTTCCTGGTCTCCTGGGCGGATGGTCCGGTGCAGTCCGAGACGCTGGGCGCCTCGCAGCTGAAGGCGAACTTCGGCCTCTACGTCTTCGACGCCGCCAGCGGCACGCGCCACCCCCTGTTCGACGACCCCAACACCTGGGAGATCCAGGCGCGCCCGCTGAAGGCGCGGCCCGAGCCCCCCGCCACCCAGTCACCGGTGGCCGGCGACAGCTTCGTGCTGGGGGCCATCGACGTGCGAACCAGCAGCCTGCCGGACGTCATGGGGGCCGTCGCCGCCTCGCCGCCCGTGAAGGTC
>Ga0105240_10001154_pt1 | contig 46264 bp, 12 predicted proteins | sample KBSC54metaG_FD_80426 | JGI IMG/M metagenome (GOLD analysis project Ga0105240, IMG submission 80426) | Corn rhizosphere microbial communities from Kellogg Biological Station, Michigan, USA - KBS C5-4 metaG | ecosystem: Host-associated > Plants > Roots > Rhizosphere > Soil | place: Michigan, USA... | reverse complement strand
TTGCCGCAGGGGCATGGCTGCAGTGTCATGGCGCAGTCGTTGTTGCCGCAGGGGCATGGCCGCAGTGTCATGGCGCAGTCGTTGTTGCCGCAGGGGCATGGCCGCAGTTGTCATTGGCGCTCTCCGCTCTGGGACTTGGCGGGCGGGGGGGCGCTGCGTACGGGGTTTTTGCGGGTGAAGATCTCGATCTGCTCGATCAGGGTCTTGCCGTCGGGGGTGGGGGCTTGCTGGAGGAGGCCGGCTAAAATGTCGGTGGCGGCTTTGTCTTTGCCCTGGAGCTTGAGAATCACGGTTTGGGCAAACAGGCTGCCAAAGCCGTGGGGGTCGAGACGGCGGGCAAGCCTGGCGGCCTCACGAGCCTCGTCGATCCGTGACTGTAAGGCGAGGGCGGAAGCGAGTCCGCCGTGGGCTTCGCCGAAATTGTGATCCACGGCGATAGCCTCGCGGAAGACGCGCTCGGCACCGGCGAGGTCACGGGCGGTCAGGGTGGCCCAACCCAGGGTGACCCTGATACCGACACTGTCCGGGATGAGCGCGACGGACTTCTCGAGGGCGGCGATCGCGTCCTCGTACCTTTGTTGATAGAGCCTCGCAAGGCCAATCCCGAGCCAGGCCCGTGCGTTGTCGGGCTCGCGGGCGAGAATGCGCTCGAACTGCTCGCTGGCTCGGACGATCTCCTGGGCCTCCATGGAGGCGGTTCCCATGACGATGCCGGCGTCGACGTTATCCGGTGCGCTGAGCAACACTTGCTCGGCCACTTGTCGGGCACGGGTGGTATCGCCCTGGTCCATGTACAACAGCGCGAGGTAGCCGCGACTCTCGGCATCCGCGGCGGCGTCAGCCCATTGCTGACCGAAATGGATGGCTTGCTCCATGTCGCCGGCGCGATGGCGGCAGCGAGCGAGATAGGCGTAACCCTCGGGGGTGGTCAATCCGTGGGATTGGGCGTCTTTGAAAGCGCGCTCGGCCTCGGGCCAGCGCTTCTGGTAATAGAGGCTGAGGCCCAGGTTGAATAGCAGAGCGGGGTCGGCGCCGTGTGGGTCGGCGCTGCTGGAGACACCACGGTTGAAGGCACCACTGCTGGAATCGCCGCTGCCTTGCATGAGCAGTCCGCGCAACAGGCGCTCGGCATCCGCGAAACGATGTTGTGAAATCATGACGGCGGCGAGTTGACTGCGGGCGCTGGCGAACTCGGGATGATCGTGGAGGCAGCGCTCGAAACAGGCGATCGCCTCCTCGAAGCGGGACACCTTGTGGTACAGGTCGCCGAGATTCATCCACAACAGGGGGTTGCCGGGGTCGGCGCGTACGTAGGATTCGTAGCGGTCGATCTTGCCAGCCAGGTCCTCGCTGACTTTCATGAATCAGCTCCTCAGCAGCTCTTGCAGGCGTGGCTGTAGCGGGTGGTCGGCGGGCAGCTGTTGTGCCGCCTGCTGCAGCAGGACGCGGGCCTCGGCGGGCTTTTTGAGCTCCAGCTGCAACAGGCCGAGCTGGAAGAGTGCCAACACGTTGTGCGGGTTGGTCGCGAGCACTCGCTCGTAATGCGCCTTGGCGCGCTCGGGCATTTTGAGCTGGGCGTAGATGCCGCCGAGCATGCCGTTGGCGATCTCATGATCCGGGGCGGCGCTGAGCACCTCTTTCAGATGGACCATGGCGGCCTCGAGCTCGCCCTGCCTGGCGCTCGCGGCCGCGAGACTCAAGGCGTCACGGACATCGGGTTGGGATTGTTTTGACATGACTCGCTAGGCAACCACCTTTCAGGCGGCTTTTCAAGTGCCTTCGGAACGCGGGCGTCTCAAAGGCGGGATGAATGCAATGATCGGCACTAAAGCCCTAAACCGATTCGGGATTTGACGGATAACTCCTCAGGGTCGAAGGAGCGGCAACTGCGGATCGCGCTCTCGACCCCTACGAAAACGGACCCTTGGGTTTAACAGGACAGCGCGGTTTCAGGAGCGATTCATGGCGACGATTATCGGCGGGGATGGGACCGGAACTCTTGACACTTCGCTGTACCAGCTCAATCGCAACGATACGACGGGCGCCGGTGCGACCGGGGATGGGGAACAACCCTATATCAACGTCAGCAACGGCAACCTCGTCATCAGCCATCTCGACGAGTTCCTGCCGTCCGAGACCAACGACTTCCTGACCGCGCGCACGTACAACTCGCGAGGGCAGTTCGGCACCCCGGATGGGGAAGGCTGGACAATGAGCGAGTTCTCGCGACTGTCGGTGATCACCCCGACCCAGATCGTGGTGCTCAACTCGGATGGCAGCCAGTTCACCTTCAATTATGTGGCAAGCCTCGGGGTGTACCGCTCGGTGGATGGGGCAGGCGCCTACGAGACGATCTCCTTCAATCCGCGCAACGGCACCTACTCGCTGACGCAGTCGAACCAGACGGTGCTGACGTACGACTTCACCGGCCGGCTGTTGCAGAGTAAGGACACCAACGGCAACACGATCTCCTACAATTATAACTTCCTGGGGCAGCTTGCCTCGATCGCGGATACTTCAGGGCACACACTCAGCTTCGTTTATAACTTCGCCGGCCAGCTCACGAAAATTCAGGACGAGACGGGGACGGTATTCGCCAGTTACCAGTACTTCGGCAACGAGCTGGTGAGCATGACGGACCGCGCCGGGCAGACGACCCGGTACACGTATTATCCGGACGGGACGTTGCGGAGCATGACGCTTCCTTCGACCCTCGGTGAGCCGACCCGCACGCTGTCGTTCACCTATTTCGCCGGCCCGGGTGGCCCATTGGTCGCCTCCTTCACGGATGCGCAGGGGAATGTCACCCGCTTCAACTACAACTTCAATGTCGACTTCCTCGGCAACATCGTCGGCGGTACGACCTCGGTAACGGATGCGGCCGGGAACGTCACATCCTATACCTTCAACAGCCAGAACGAGATCACCAACGTCCGCGACGCGCAGGGTAACAACACCGTCTACGGCTACGATCAGAACCAGAATCTGACGAGCATGATCGACGCCAACGGCGCAGCGATCGTCACGAGCAACTCGATCTATTACCGCAATCTGCGCCAGAGATTCGGGATCGTGGAGCCTTCCGGCCAGGGCAAGCTGGTCTCGGAGCTGACGCGTGCTGATATTGCAGCATTGCAGGCGCACTTCACCACGACGTACACCTACGATGCCAATGGCAATCTGACCAGCACCCTCGACGGCAGCGGCAATCTCACGACCTATACCTACACGAGCTTCAATAAGGTCGCCTCGAAGACGACTGCCGAGGGGAATGCGCTGATCACTTCCGACGCTTCCCAATACATCGCGAAGCGGCAGGAGTTGGGGTACGTCAATCCGACCACCGGATCGGGCCTGACGGTTGCGCAGCTCACCACCGCCCAAAAGCAGGCGATTCTGGCGCTCTATACGACCCACTACAGCTATGACGCCCACCAGAATCTGACACAGGTGCAGGCGCCGGGCGGCGATCTGACCCGCTTCACCTATGACGCCTTCGGCAATCTGAGCACCAGAACCGTCTATCTCGATTCGACCAATCTCACCGATCCGTCGAAGCAGGAGACCACACAATACTTCTACGACGCATTCGGCAACAACATCAAGACGATCGACGCGCAGGGCAACACAACGCGGTCCTCGTACGATCACTTTGGCAACAAGCTGACCCAGGTGGATGGCAACGGCGGGGTCACGACGTACCAGTACGACGCCGAGAACCGGGTGATCTCCACGACCGATCCGCTGGGCAATACGACATTTAACTTCTATGACGCGGTCGGCAACCGGATCGCGGTGGAGGATGCCGCCGGCCACACGACGACATACCTCTATAATGCGGATAACCTGCTGATCACGGTGATCGATCCTGCGGTGACGCAGGCCGCGACGCGGACGCGTGTCACGCAGTATACCTATGACGTGATGGGGAATCGGACGAGGACGACCGACGCCAACGGCAACACGACCACGTATACCTACGATGCGCTGAACCGCCAACTGACGGCCACCACACCGACCGTGACCAACGCCTCGGGACAACCCGTCACCTATACGACGAGGTATGCCTACGACGCGGTGGGCGACCGCATCACCGTCATTGATCACAACGGCAATCAAACCAATACCGTCTACAACTCGGACAATCTCGTCAGCAGCGTGACCGATGCGGACGGGCTGGTCACTCAGTACGCCTACGATGCGGATCTCAACCAGGTCAGCATTGTGATCGGGGCGGAGCTCGCCCCGGCCGCGCGGCAGATCCTGAAGCTCGACTACGACCAGAAGGACCGGCTGATCAGCCAGACCGATGCCCTCGGGAATACCACGCATTACGCGTATGACGGAGCCAACAACCGCGTTGCCGTGACGGATGCGAACGGCCATACGACGAACTACACCTACGACCGCGACAACCGGCTTCTGACGGTGACGCAGCCGGCGGTCAACAACCCAACCACAGGACAGTCGGTCCGCTACGCCACTCAATACCAGTACGATGCCAACGGCAACCGGGTCGCCGTGACCGATGCGGACGGGCACACCACGCAGACGACCTTCGACAAGGACAACCGTGCGGTCCTGGTCCAGGACCCCAATGGTATCCAGACGGTCTATACGTACGACAGCCGCAGCAACCGCACCAGCGTGCAGATCGGCGTACAGGCGCACGTAAGCGCCAACGGCAACGTCAGCGTCGACAGCACACAGAACGCCCTGGTCACGACCTATCAGTACGACGAATTCAACCAGGTCATTGCCACAACCGACGGGGTGGGTAACGCGCTGATCAACAGCGATAGCGCGCTCTACACGAAACTACGCCAGCAGTTGGGGATTGTGAGCTCCAGCGGCCAGGGCAAGCCCGTCTCGCAGCTCACAGCGTCCGACATTCAGACGCTCAAGGCGCAATTCACCGAGCACTACACCTACGACCGCGACGGTAACTACACCAGCACGACGGATCACCTGGGGCGGACGACCTCCCTGACGTATGACGCCCTGAACCGGCTGGTTGACACCACCGATGCGCTCGGGGGGCAGACGAAAGTGGCTTATGACGGCAACGGGAATGTCGTCAGCCGCACGGATGCCTTGGGCCGCAAGACGACCTCGGCGTACGACTCCATGAACCGCCTGGTCGACACTACGGATGCCCTGGGTGTCGATACACACCGCACCTACGATGCCTTCGGGAACCTCGCGTCCAGCACGGCGGCGAGTGGTACGGGTGACGCACGGACCACGCGGTATGTCTACGACCTCGATGACCGCCTGGTCGCCATGAGCGACCCGCTCGGCAATAAGCAGACCTACACTTATGACGCCGTCGGGAACCGTCTGCAGGTCACGGATGCCAAGGGTCAGGTCACGCGATATGTCTATGACGCGCTGAACCGGAATATCGCGATTATTGATCCGCTGGGCTTCCAGACTCGGATGACCTATGACGGGGTCGGCAACAAGCTGAGCCTGATCGATCCGAAGGGAGGCGTCACGTCGTTGACGTATGACGCCGGCAATCGGGAGATCTCGATGCAGGACGCGATGGGTCGGGTCACGACCTACACGTATGACGTCCTCGGCGATCGAGTCACGCAAACGACCGCCGCGGGAACGTCGTCTCAGGAGACGACCACATACCTCTATGACGCCCAGCGCAACCTGCGCCAGGTGACCGACGCCGCGGGCAACGTCACAGCGCAGCAATTTGACGCCGTCTACAACCTGACGAGCGCCACGGACGCAAACAGTCACGCTACCACGTACGGGTACGACGCGCTGAACCGGCAGATCCGGGTCACCGATGCGACAGGGGCGGTGACGAGTTATACCTACGATGCGGTCGGCAACCGGTTGAGCGTCACTGATGGCAACGGTCATGTGACGACGTATGCCTATGACGCACGCAATCAAAAGATCGCCTCGACCGATGCCAATGGTGTCAAGACGACCTACGCCTACGATTCTGTGGGCAACCAGGTCAGGATCACGTACGCGGCCAACACGGCAGCCGCTGCGACGACGACGTTTACCTACAACCTCGATAACAAGCTGACTAGCGAGACGGATGCGTTGGGTCACACGACCACACATCAGTACGACGCGGACAGCAACCTGGTGTCGACGACGGATGCGTTGGGTCACACGACGGCCTATACGTACGATGCAGACAACCGGGTCGCGAGCATCACGGACCCGTTGGGAAATGTGACCCAGTATCGGTATGACGCGAACGGCAACCGCACGCAGGTGATCGATGCACGCGGCTTTGTCAGCACGAGCTACTACAACGCGGACAACGAAGTGGCTCTGTCCGTCGACAATGACGGGTATGCGACGGGCTATGTGCGCGATGCCAATGGCAACATTGTCTCGCAGACTCTGTATGCCACGGCGCTGACGCTGCCGCTGGATCCGGCGGTTCAGCCGACTCCTGTTACGAGCGCGTCGTTGGATCAGACGACGCTCTTTGCGTACGATCAACTCAACCGGCTCGTGAGTCGCACGGATGGCGACGGGTTCGTCACGCAGTACGTGTATGACGCGGTGGGGAACAGGATTGCCACCCGTCAGGCGTTGGATCTGGCGGCTACGCAGTTTGAGGTTACGCGGGCATTCTACGATGCAGTGAATCGGGAAGTGGCCAGTGTCACGGCGCAGGGATACCTGACGACTGTCACCTACGATGCGGTGGGCAATCGGGTCTCGCAGACGCAGTACGATCAGATTGTCTCGGTGCCGGCGAATGGCAGTGTGCCGCAGCCGGTGTCGGGGGATGCGGGGCGCACCACGACCTACGCGTACGATGCTGACAATCGACTCGTGCGGCAGACGGATGCGCTCGGGGTGGTGACGACCTATCAGTACGACGCCCGGGGCAATCGGCTCTCGATGACCGTCGCCGCCGGTACCGCTGAGGCGAGTACGACCACGTACCAATACGACGCTGCCGACCGTTATATCGCGACGACGAATGCGCTCGGTGTGACCACGCGTCTAAGCCTGGATGCGAACGGCAATGTCGTGGCACGGTACGATGCCTTCGGGACCGCACAACAACGGGTCAAGACCTATGCCTATGATGCGAACAACCGTGTTGTGTCGCAGACCGATCCGCTCGGGGTAGTGACGCAAACGGCGTACGACGCCGTCGGCGACGTTGTTTCCAGGACAGCGGCCGCCGGTACAGCAACGGCCGAGACGTCCACGATGTCCTACGATGGCGACGGCCGCGAGATTGCCGCGTCCGATGCGACCGGCACGGTCACGACTCATGGGTACGATGCCGCTGGAAACCAGGTACGGATCACCCAGGCGGCGGGACGGGTCGAGGCGCGCACCACCGCGTTCGTGTATGACCAGGCCAACCGGCTGGTTTCCGCGACCGATGCTCTGGGAGTCGTCACCGAGTATCAATACGACGGCGCCGGCAATAAAGTCCTGGTCATTCAGGCCGCCGGTACGGCGCAGCAGCGTCGCACCGAGTACGCCTACGATCTCGACAACCGCCTGGTTCAGATGACTGACCCCATGGGCGGGGTGACGCTCTACCAGTACGACGCGCAGGGCAACCAGACGCAGGTCACCGATGCCAATGGCGGCGTGCAGGTCAATACCTTCGATGCCGACGGCCGCATGCTTTCGAGTTTGTCAGCCGGAGGCATACTCACGCGCAATACATACGATCTGCGCGGCAATCGGGTCAGCACGACACAATCGTTCGCGGACGGCTCTGACGCTCGCACCAGCACCTACGCCTACGATGCTCTGAATCAGCAGACCCAAGCCACGGACGGCGGGGGCTTCAAAACGTTGTTTGTTTATGATGCCTTCGGCAACCGGACGTCCATGACGGATGCTCGGGGCAACACCACGACTTACGCGTACGACGCCGATAACCGCATGCTGAGCATGACGGATGCCCTGGGCAACGCGACGACCTATCAGTATGACGCGATCGGCAACCGGATCAGCACCACGGACGCGAACGGTCATTCGAGCTCATATGCCTACGATCTGCTCAACCGCCTCGTACAGACCACGACCGCCGATGGCGGCATTACGCGCTTCAGTTACGATCACCTTGGCAACAAGATTGCTCAGGATCAGCAGCAGAGTGGCAACGTCTTCGAGCATACGAGCTTCCAATACGACGCCGATGGCCGACTGATCGCTCAGACCGACCCCACAGGGTCGGTCACCCAGTACAGCTATGACGCCGTGGGTAACAGGCTCTCGCAAACCTCGGCTGCGGGGACGAGCAGTGCCCGTACGGTGCACATGGAGTACGACCTCGACAATCGCAAGACCGCGGATGTCGACGCGTTGGGCAACCGAACGACCTACGCCTATGACGCGCTGGGCAACCGCATCGAGGTCACCGATCCGCTGGGACACGTGACGCACTATTACTATGACAGGTCGAATCAACTGACGGAGGTCGTGGATCCGGAAGATTTCGTCACGACCTACACGTACGATGCGGCCGGCAATCGCCTCTCCACTCACGTTCACGCAACGGCTGTCACGGGCCCGATCGATGCCCGGGTCCCGCCGGCACCGGTGGCGAGCAGTTTGGACCAGGTCACGACCCAACAGTACGACCGGGCCAATCGGCTGATCTCGCAGACCGCGGCGGACGGTTCGGTGACGCAATACGCCTACGATGCGGTCGGCAACAGGATTTCCTCGATGGACGCGCTGGGTCACATCACGACCTACGCCTATGACGCTGATAACCGGCTGGTGACGTTGACGGACGCGATGGGTGGGCAGGCGCGTTACACGTACGATGCTGTTGGAAACAAACTGAGCGTCACCGATGGCAACGGCCATGTTACGACGTATGCGTATGACGCGTGGAATAAGTTGATCCGCTCCACCGATGCCAAGGGTGTCGCGACGACCTATGCGTACGACCTCGTGGGCAACCAGGTGCAGGTCACACAGGCGGCCAATACATCCGCGGCGGTGACCACGACCTCTGCCTATGATCTGAATAACCGGCTCGTCAGTCAGACGGATGCGCTGGGGAATACCCAGACAAGGGCGTACGACGCCGCAGGCAACCTGGTGTCGAGCACGGATGCGCTTGGGTCTGCCACGGCCTACGCCTACGACGCGGACAACCGTAATACGAGCGTTACCGACCCGCTGGGCAACGTGACCCAGTATCGATATGACGGGAACGGTAACCGCGTGCAAGTGATCGATGCCCGCGGATTTGTCAGCACCAGTTACTACAACGCGAACAACCGGATCACGCTGTCTGTCGACAATGACGGCTACGCCACCCGTTTCGAGTACGACGCGAACGGCAATGTCGTTTCCGAGACGCTGTACTCTACGGCGTTGACACTCCCGACCAACCCCTCGGTACAACCGACACCGGTCGCGAGCGTATCCGATCGCACGACCTCGTTTTCCTACGATCAACTCAACAGGCTCGTGAGGCGAACCGACGCGGACGGGTACCTGACGACGTACCGGTACGATGCGGTTGGAAATCAGATCGAAACCCGCCAGGCACTGGACCTGGCCGGAACACGGTTCGAGGTGACCCACAGCTATTACGACGCGGACAATCGTCAAATTGCCGGCGTCACCGCCCAAGGGTATCTGACGACCTACCAGTACGATGCGGTGGGTAACCGCATCGCGCAGACTCAATACAACCAAACCGTTGCGCTGCCGGCGAACGGCAGCGTACCCCAGCCGGCGGCAGGAGACGCGGGCCGGACCACGGCGTCCGTTTATGACGCGGACAATCGGCTCGTGCAGCAGACGAATGCCCTGGGGGCCGTGACCACCTACCAGTACGACGCGCGGGGCAATCGGATCTCGATGACCGAGGCGGCGAACACTGCCGACGCTCGTACCACGACCTACGCATACGACGCCGCCAACCGGCACATTGAGACCCGTAATGCGCTTGGCATTGTGACGCGGCTGTTTCTTGATGCGAACGGTAACGTTGTCGCGCAGTACGACGCGTACGGTACCCCACAGCAGCGCCTCACAACATACGTCTATGACGCGAATAACCGAGTCACGTCTGAGACTGATCCACTAGGGTCCGTCGCACTGACGACCTACGATGCCGCGGGAAACGTCGTGTCCACGACAGCAGCCGCCGGAACGGCGCTGGCTGAGACCTCTAAATCCGCCTACGATGGCGACAACCGCCGAATCGTCGCAACCGATGCGCTGGGTACCGAGACCACCTATGCCTACGATGCAGCCGGCAATCAGACACAGGTCACCCAGGCTGCCGGACTCTCCGGGGCACGAACCAACACCTTCGTATACGATCAAGCAAACCGGCTGGTCGCGGCAACCGATGCGCTGGGCACCGTCACGCGGTATCAGTACGACGGCGCGGGCAACAAGCTTCTGACGATCCAGGCGGCCGGCACGGCACAACAGAGGCAGACGGCGTACGCCTACGATCTGGACAACCGGCTGATCCAGGTCACCGATCCCATGGGCGGGGTCACGCAATATCAATACGACGCGCAAGGCAACCAGACGAAGATCGTCAACGCCAACGGCGGTGTCCAGGTCAACACCTTCGATGCGATGGGCCATGTGCTCACGACCCTGTCGGCCGCAGGTGTGCTCACCACCAACACCTACGACCTGCTCGGCAATCTGCTCAGCACGACCCAGTCCTTCGCGGACGGCTCTGACGCCCGCACCAGTACCTATGCCTACGATGCGCTGAATCACCAGATTCAGGTCACGGACGGGGAGGGGTTCAGCACCTCGATCGGGTACGACGATTTCGGTAACCAGGTCAGCATCACGCATGGCGAGTATCGGGTCAGCTCCAGTGACCCCTCCTATAGCGCCGCGAAGGCAGCCCAGGCTTTCCCGCAGACGACTACATTCGTGTACGACGCCGACAACCACATGCTGAGCATGACGGATGCCGTCGGCAACGTGACGTCATACCAGTATGACGCGGTGGGCAACCGTGTCAGCACGACGGATGGCAACGGCCACACGACACAATACACGTACGATCTGCTGAACCGGCTCCTGCAGACGACGACACCCGAGGGGGGCATTACCGGCCTGACCTATGACCCTGTTGGCAACAAAATCTCGCAGTCGCAGCTCCAGAGCGGCAGTTCGGCGAACGGAGTCTGGGCGACGACGACCTACCAGTACGACGCCAACGGCCACCTGGTCACGCAGACCGACCCTCTCGGCACCGTCACTCAGTTTACGTACGACGCGATGGGCAACCTGCTCTCGCAGACCTCTGCCGCGGGCACTTCCGATGCGCGCACGGTGCAGATGGAGTACGACCTGGACAATCGCAAGATTGCCGATATCGATGCCCTGGGGAACCGGACGACCTACGAATATAATGCGATGGGCAATCGCATCCAGGTGACCGATCCGCTCGGTCACGTGGCGCACTACTACTACAACGGCGCTAACGAGCTGACGGAAGTGGTAGATCCGCTGGGCTTCATCAACACCTTTGCCTACGATTCCGCGGGCAACCGCATCCAGACAATTGTTCATATGACCCCGGTGACGGGCACGGTGGACCCGAAGGTGCCGCCCACCCCGGTGAGCACCAGCCTGGATCGGATCACGACCGATCAGTTCGATCGGACCAACCGGCTGATCAGCGAGACGGCTCCGGATGGCTCGATCACTCAGTACCGCTACGACGGCGCCGGAAACAAGGTCTCCGAGACACAGTTCGCGAACACTTCCGCACCCCGGAAGATGACGTTCACCTACGACACGGACAACCGCCTGGTGAGCTTCACGGACGTGGATGGCACGGTGACCACGTTCACGTACGATGCGGCAAACAACAAAACCTCCCAGACGCTCAGCAGCGCCACGGATCCCAACCACACACGCACCACGACGTACACGTATGACGTCAACAATCGCGAGGTGAGTGAGACGTTCGATCCGTCGAGGCTGGATATCGTGCAGTCGTTCACGTATGACCACTTGGGAAACGTGCTCAGTAAGGCCGACGGCGATGGTCATAGGGTGACTTTCACCTATGATCTGAACAACAGGCGGGTCAGCCAGACCGATGCGCTGGGCAACACCACGACAACTGCGTACGACCGGATCGGGAACAAGATTGCCACGACCGACGCGCGCGGCAACACGACGAATTACGTCTATGATGCGGACAACCGACTGATCCAGCAGATTGCACCGCAAGTACAGACTTACACCGTGGGTGTGGGTTTCTCCTCGGTACGACCGACGATCACGTACCTTCGTGACGCCAACGGCAATGAGATCCAGACGATCGATGCCAATGGGAACGTCACGACGAATTACTACGATGGCGACAACCGGCTGATCGCGCAGGTGAACGCGGACAACGCGCTCACGACCTATACGTATGACGCGGCCGGAGACAAGACCTCGCAGACGTTGTATATGACGCTGCTGAGCCACGGCTCCTATGCGCCCTCGGTGGTCCCGACCCCACCGGCGGGGGACACGCAGCGGATCACGTATGCGTACGATCAGATGGGCCGGCTGACACTGACGACCTACCCGCCGGCGCAGATCACGACGCTCGTCAATACCAACACCGACAACCCGAGCGCGGTGACGGTGATGGAGCAGGTGACCGAGAGAAACCTCTTTGACGCGTACGGCAACCTGGTAGAGAGCGTCGACCGCAACGGCAACGCGACGTTGGCCTACTATGACGTGAAGGGCAACAGGATCGCCATGGTCGACGCGGCGGGTTACCTGACTGAGTGGGACTATGACTCGCAGGGTAACATTCTCGAGCAGCGGGTCTATACGCAGCCGCTGAATATCAGCACGCTGAGTCCGGGCTCGCTGCCGACGCCACCTTCAGGCGCGGTGTATGTCACGGACATGCAGTACGACGCGGCCTCGCGCAAGATCAAGGAGACCGATCCGCAGATCGCGACCTTCGATCCCAACACTCATACGACGACCCAGGTGCGGCCGACGACGACCTATACGTATGACAAAGTCGGCAACCGACTGACCAAGACGCTCGGGGCGGGCACGGCGCAGGCGGTGACCGAGTACAGCTACTACGATGCCGACAACCGGCTCGTGGCAGCGATCGATGGTGGGCGAGTGCTGTCCACGTACAGCTACGATGCCAACGGCAACCGGGTGGCGCAGAAGCACTACCTCAACCCAGTGCCCGCCGGAGTGGACCTGGCGCAGTTGAGCGGCTCGAGCAACTTTGCGGCCCTGGTGAGCGCGAGCGCCGGACAGGATGAAGAATCAGACTTCACCTATGACGCGCTCAACCGACAGACCTCGCAGTTGGACCTGATGAGCTCAGGCACGCTGACCAGGAGCTTCGATTACGACGCCGCCGCCAACAAGACCTATACCGAGGACGAGGACGGCTACATCACCCGGGCCAGCTATGACGGCATGGGCCGGCTGGTGGAATCGATCAGCGCGGACGGCAGCGGAACGCAGTACCAGTACGATGCCGCGGGCAACCAGATCCTGGCTTACACCGGGGTCCTGACGGGCGGGCCGCCCACGCCGGCGACCAACGTGGCGGCGAGCCTGGGCAGCGCGGTCAAGGTCAGTTGGAATACCGTGGGGAGTAACCAAAGCCCGGTACAGACCTGGATCGTCTATGACACGACCCCGCACGCCGGTATCGGTGGTTACGCCAACCGTACCGCGACCCAGGTCAGCACCAATGGACAGGGGCTGGCCTCCATCACCCCGCCGAGCACCGGCGGAACAGTGTACTTCCGGGTGGTGACCCAGGACGGCTATGGCAATGAGACCTGGACCGCCGAGCAGTCGATCTCCATTCCGCCGCGTTTCAGCGCGGTGTCGGTGTCGCAGCCGGCGGCCGGCACGATCGTGGTCACGGCAAGCTTTGACGCCGGTGTGACCAATCCGCAGTTGGTGTACGGCACGAGTGGCAATCTGAGCCAGTCGGTCGCGTTCGTACAGCAGAGCAATGGGAGTTACCAGGCCACCCTGACCGGGCTGACCCTTCCGGCGGGGCTGTCCTTCCAACTGCAGTGGCAGGACGCCGCGGGTAACACCTACTCGAGCACCACGAGCACCTTTGCGGCCACAGCCGACCAGGTCGGCACCACCACCCAGGTGAGTCAGTCGCAGATCACGAACAACTCGAACACGACCTACACGATCTCGGTGAGCACCCAGGTGCCCTCGGGGTATGCCGCAGGACTGACGACGATGGAGGCGCAGTGGAGGCTCGTCGTCAGTGGCAGCAGCCCGGGCGCGTTCTCGCAGACCGCTGTCAGCGGCACAAACTCCGGTCAAGGTTTTGAGACCTACAGTGCGGTGCTGGGCGATACTAACAATCTGGCGCCAGGCACCTACGAGATTGTCCTCACCGGCGTACGTGCCGACGGCACGAGCGTGGAGCTGGATCATTTCGACTACGTGGTCGGACCGACCGCCACCGCGACCACTCGCAACGCCCTCAGTTGGATCGCCCCGTCGGTGGGTAACGATCAACTGGTGATCATCGATGGGCAGAACTCCCCGAGCCTGAGCGATCGGGGCCGGATCGTGGCGACCGATAGCAGCACCGATGCCAGCGATGATTACGCGGTCTACTACGGAACGGACGTGAGCGACACACACACGGTGAGTGTGAGCTCCACGGCGCAGACGACGTCCTCTACAGATCCGAACAATCAGTCGGGTCCTCCGATCGTCACGACGACGGGGTATAACGTCGCGGTCCAGGCGACCCTGAGCACCGGGGAGTTGGCCAACGTGGGCAGCGGCGGATTGCACCTGGCCTGGCGTCCGGCCGGCAGCGGCACGAGCTTCAGCAATGACGTGCAGCTCACCAGCACGGGGTCCAGCACCGCGCCCAACACCTTCGGGACCACGCTGAGCAACCTGGCCGCCGGTCAGTATGACGCTGAAATTTATTACGTCGACGCGCAGGGCAACACGGTCATCGTGGCGTGGCAGCGCATCGATGCGGCCAGCGTCAATACGCAGTTCAGCGGTCACTCCCTCACCGTGCAGGCGCAGGAGTCGGGCGGAACGATTGCGACCAACCCGCAGGGGGTGATCACCGTAACCGCGGGCCTGTACACCGGTGCGCTGAACGCCGCGGCCCTGACCAGCTCGTTGTCGCTGAAACTCGGGGCCACCGGCAATGCCGGCGGCTCGCTGCAGACCGATGGACGCGGCACCGGGTACTTCACCCAGACGCAGTACAACGCGCTCAACGCCAAGATCGCCTCCAACGCGGGCGACGGGCTGTGGCGCACGTACGGGGTCGACGGCAACGGCAACGAAGTCGAAACAAACCTGCTGGGCGACCAGGGCAATCCGAACTACAACCCGGCGAATGCGATCACCACCTTCACCGCCTACGATGCGCGCAACAACAAGATCGCCTCCTTCGGAGCGCAGGTGGAGGCGGCTGACGGGTCCGGGCTGGAGCGGGCCGTCGACCGTTACACGTATGACGTGAGCAACAACGTCACATCGCACACCGATGCGCTGGGCCACACGACGCAGTCTGTGTTCAATGCCCTCGGGACGCAGATCTCGCAGACCGACGCCTTAGGCAATACGACCCAGACCCTGGTGGATCAGTTCGGCCGCACCACCGCGCAGATCACGCAACTGGGCCATACCACCCTGAGTTTCTATGACAGCCGAGGCAACCTGGTCAAACAGATCGACCCCGCGGGCGATGTGACCACGTTTACTCTTGACGCTTTCGGCCGCAAGCTCACCGAGACCCATGGCAACGGCAACACAACGAGCTACACCTATGACCAGCGCGACCGACTCACCAGCGCGACCGACGCGCTGGGCAATACGGAGAGCTTCGCTTACGACGGCCGCAACAACCGCATCAAGACTTTCTACCCCCTGGGCGAGGAGACCGACCAGGTGTTTGACGGTCTCGGCCGGGTCATCGACACCATCACCACGCTCGGCAACGGCCAGCTAGCGCACAACCAGAAAGCCTATGACGCCTACGGAAACCTGATCTCCGAGACCGATGCGATGGGCCGGACCCAGACGCACGTGTACGGAGCCTTCGGACGGCTGCTGGAGGACATCGATCAGGACGGCAACGTCATTGCGTATAACTATGACGTCTACGGGCGCAAAACCAACGCCTTCGATCCGAGCCTGGTGAGCGATCCAACCGCCTCGAGCGATCCGAGCGGCGGAAAAGACATCCAGTACACATACAATGCGGCCGGTCAGACGACCTCGATCAATGACCTGGCGACCGGGGTCTCCACGACCTACACCTACGACCTGCTCGGCCACGAGCTGAGCGACGTCGTGACCACCCCGGGCAACGTGGCCAATCGCGACACGACCTACGAGTACGACGCCCTCGGGCAGTTGGTGCGTTGGGCGGACTCGGTGACCGGGGACAATCTGAACATCCAGTACGATGCCGAAGGCAACGTGGTCCGCGAGTACACCAATGTGGGGTACGACCCGCTCAGCCAGAACACGACCGGGAACCCGAATTTCCGGTACATCGATCACGTGTACACCTACGACGCGGACCGGCGCGTCACCTCCGAGGTACAGCGAGCCACGGACGCGTCGGGGAATGTCAGTGACTCGATCATCAATGCCTATACCTACGACAAGGACTCCAACCGCCTGAGCTGGAACAACGCAGGCACGCTCGTCACGTACACCTACGATGCGGACGACCGGGTGAAGGAGGGGGATTACTTCACGGGCTCGGACTTCAACCAGCAGACCTGGACCTACGATGCGATGGGCAATGTCCTGTCGTATGTCACGAACAAGAATGGCTCGCAGCAGTCTTCCACGGTCAATACGTACAACCTGGAGAACGACGAGCTGACCAGCACCGTCGTGAACAGTCAAGGCACCCAGGTCACGACCAATACGTATGACTTGACCATGCGGATCACGCAGACCGTGCTCCAGAACCAGGGTAAGACGTACTACTACAACCACAGTTACTACGGGGATGGTCGCGAGAGGAGCGTCACCGCCTTCGGAGATGCGAAAGGCAGCAGCGTCGAGACCTACGATGCGGACAAGGTCGAGATCCGGGTCGATCTGGGCCAGGGCGACGGTCAGACGCGTCCGGAGTACAAGACCTTTATCGCGGACAATGAAGGTCACATCATTTACACGTTCCACGACGACGGGAAGTCGGCGCAGAACGAGACGGATCAGTTCCTGTACGCGAACGGCAACGGAGTCGGCCAGAACACGCGCGCCACGGACGGGACGCTCACGGTGCAGTTGGACACCGGTACCTACGCGCAGGTCCAGAACCTCGGGGAAAGCAACCCGGGGATCAACCTGACCTATACGGTGCAGCAGGGAGATACGCTCCAGGGGATTGCCGACCAGATGTACGGCAACCCCTCGCTGTGGTTCGTGATCGCGGCAGCGAACGGCTTGAGCGCCGGGGCGACTCTCGCGGCCGGCACAGTGCTGATCATCCCTAACACGGTCCAGAGTGGCACGATCACCTCGGCCAACCATACGGTCTACAGCCAGACCCAGATCACCGGCAGCACGCTGCCGAACCTGAAGACCCCGCCGCCGCCGCACCACGGAGGGTGCGGATCCATTCTCATGATCATCATCGTGGTGGTGATCGCAGTCGTTGCCGCGATTGCAACCGCGGGGCTTGCGGATGTCATCCTGGGTGGGGCCGTGGCCGCCGCGTCCGCGTCCAGTGCCGCTACCATTACTGCGTTCGCAGTGGCGGGGGTCGCCGTTGGAGCAGCCGCGTCAATCGTCCAACAGGGATTGTTCATCGCGCTGGGCTATCAGAAGTCATTTTCCTGGAAGGATGTGGCCGCTTCAGCCGTTGCGGGTGGATTCGCCGGCGCGGCGGCGGGTGTTGGACAGGCCGCGGAGATCGCGTCGAAAGCGGCGGCATCCTCCGGCGGGGCTTTCTCGCTGCTCGGCTTGAGTACAACCGAAGTCAAGGTGGCTGTCGCCGCGCTGGACGTGGCCAAGGTGGCCAGTCAGGAGTTGATCGAGAGCGGTAAGATTACGAGCTGGGTCGGCCTTGCCTCCGCCGCCGTGGGCGGCTATGCCACCGCGGCCCAGGACATCGCCACCGGTGCGGCGAATGGTGCGACGTCACAAGAGGCGGTCGACAAGGCTACGATAGCCGTGCAGAACGCTAACCAGCTTGCGGAGGTCAACAACTATGTGACGCCGTGGGCGCAATTGGCCGAGACCTACGCACGTCAAGGCAGTTTGCGGCCTTCCGATTGGGCGACCGCGGTCGGCAGCACACTGTCGCAGGCGGTGACCCAGGGCAATCAGAATAACACGCTGAGTCAGCGGCTTCAGCGGCTCAGCGACGGCGCCCTGCGGCTGGGAACGGATGCGCTCGTGGCGGGCGGCCTGAGTCTGTTCGACAAGGCCGGCGCTGAGAGTTACCTCGAGAACAGTGTTGGGCAGGAGGTCGGTCAATTCATCGGGCAAAGCGCCGGCGGCTGGCTCGCGGCGCACTTGCCGCAAGTCGACCTGGGCTCGCGGGTTTTCGATCCCAAAAAGAATGCGTTCGTGGACAGCTCGACGGGCCAGGAGGTCAGGCTGGCGTACGGCGAGCTCGACTTGAAGCCCGCTACCTACACTCCACCGCTGGAGCCTATACCCCCCGGTCCTCCGATCAACACCGAGGCCGCGCTCGCAACGATCGGAGACCCGGGAACCGCTGTCACCGTCAGCGGCAATCCGCCGGAGAACTACACGGTGGTGAAAGGCGACACGCTGTCGGACATCATCGACTCGAGCAACCCGGCCAAGATCGGCCTGTTGATGTATGTCAACGGTCTGAAGAGCACTACGCTCAAACCCGGCCAGCAGTTGATAGTGCCTGATTTCAGCAACTTCTCTCCCGACCAGATCGCGCAGTTCGGGGACGCCGGTGAAGCGGCCCTGGTGAGCGACAACGCGCGGGTGGCGGCGTACCAGGCGAAGCTGGCCCAACAGGCGGCAGCCTTGCAACAACAACAACAGCAACAACAGCAGCAGCAGACCGTGGATTGGGCCAAGAGCCAGGCGGATGCCGGACACTGGTTCATCCTGTCACCCCAGGCACAGAGCCTGGTCATGGCGGCGTATCCGAACTACACGCCCCCCGCCATGGTGCAATACGCGCCTCAGCAGCAACAGCAGCAGCCTGCGGCTGCATTCACAGGCTCGACCAGCGACGGGGTCCTCAGCACCGTCAGCAACCTGATTCACCGCGCCACGTCGTACGTTTCCGACCAATACGAGGCTTACCAGGAGGAAGGCTGGGCCGGAACCGATGTGGGCAAGGCGCGGCTGGCTATCGATAACACGGTGACGCGTTGGGGCAACGCGATCGACGACAAGGTGAATCAGGGCGAGCAGTGGCTCGATAGTTTCCGTGCCAAGGCTCCCCAGATGGCAACGGACCTCGCAAACCAGTTTTCCGATTGGGCAGGTCTGGATAAAGGGAGCGTTATCCGCAAGGATCTGGCGTGGGCGGCGAATACTGGAGGACAGGCATTCGCTGACTACACCGGGGTCGAAGAAGGGTTCCTCAAAGGCGGCTATGGGCTGGTCAAGAGCACTGCCAACATTGTCTATTCGGCGGACCAACTCCTGGATCCGTCGGAGTGGGCTGTCAACTCACAGGCGAATATCAGTCGCCTCAACACCACCGGGAACACGCTCCTGACGTTGGGCAAGCTCACCAACCCGAGCATCGATCCGGCCGGCAGTATGCAACTCTATAGTGGAATCTGGAACAGTCTCAAAACGAGTGCCACGAGCGATCCTTACAAATTCGGTGGCGAAGGGCTGTTCAACGTTTTGAGCTTTGCCGTCGGCGCGGGGGAGGCCAACGTAGCCAACGATGCGATCAAGGCCGCGCAGGTGGCAGATGCCGCCAACGCTCTCAGGACCACCGAGGTCGTCACCGATGCCTCCAACGTCGCGAAGAATGTCAACGAGGTCACAACAGTCGCGAGGGAGGTGACCCCTGTCGCGAGGGAGGTGACCCCTGTCGTGGAGGATGTGGCCCCCGTCGCGCAGGGCATCAATCGAACCTTTACCAACGTCGAGGACTTCAACCGCGCGGCTAATGCGGCTGAGGCCAATGCCTCGTATACCTACAACGGCTACACCTGGAGGACGGATGAGCTGGGGCGTGTCAGTTCCGCGGAGGGACGAGTTCAGATCGCGCCACTCGAAGGGCGTGCGGGCACGGACGGGGTCAGTACAGCTTCAATCGGAAAGGGGGCAGATGCCCAGACGGGCGATGTCGGCTTCCATTTGATCGGCGACCAATTCGGGGGGCCCACCAATGAGCTGAATGTGGTTCCCGGCAATGGTTTCCCGGCCAACGGTGTGAAGAATCTCAATCAAGGTGCGTATAAGTCCTGGGAGACTTCGGTCAAGAACCTGGCACAGGATCCCGCTAATGGCGCAGTCGAAATGCGTGTGGAGCCTGTATATTACGAAGGTAATACGACGACCCGGCCGGACGCATTCAATGCGTCTTATCGTACAAATGGCGGGGATTGGGTGAACACCCTGTTCCGTAATCGGCCCGGAGGCTAATTGAAGATGGAGATGATCGAGTTACAGAACCAATTTGCCGCACGGGTGGCCCGTGCGGCCAAGTCGGCGTGGGACGAAATTCGAATTCACTATGAAAACGCAGAGGTCGAAGGCGTGCCAAGAGAGGTCTATACCTCAACGTTTCTGCTCAATGGGACCAAGCAGGAACTGAAGCTGCCGCTCGAGGCGATCGACCTGCTGGTGCAATTGAAGCAAAGCAAACCGCAAGGGCAGGCGGAAGAGTGGGTCTGGCTCGAGTTCTTCATGGACAAGACGGGACAGTATAAATTTGATTATAAGTACGACAATCCGCCATTGATCATGCAGCAGTTGAAGTACGCGAAGCAGTAACTCGTGCCGGGCCGGCATGAGCCAGAAGCCCCTGAACCCGTCCGCAAATTCACAGGCAGTCGAGCCTAAAGCCCCATAAACCCTCCCGTAATTCCGTGGATATGGCTGTATGGACGGACATCAGTGATGTCCGCCTCCGACATGTACAGCGAAATCTTCGGTTTGGGAGTGATTCATGGCGACGATCATCGGTGGGGATGGGAACGGAACTCTCAACAGCTCGCTATACACGCTCAATCGGAACGATACGACCGGCGCGGGCAGCGCGGGTAACGGTGAGCAGGTCTACATCAATGTCACCAACGGGAACCTGGTCATTGATCACCTGGACCAGTTCCTGCCGTCCGAGACGAACAACTTCCTCACCCTGCGTACGTACAACTCGCGCGGGCAGTTCGCTACGCCCGACGGTGAGGGGTGGGATCTCACCGAGTTCTCGCGCCTCTCGGTCATCACGCCGGGACAGGTCGTCCTGACCAACGGGGACGGTAGCCAGTTCAATTTCTTTTTCGATCCGAGCTCGGGGGTTTACCGCTCGACCGATGGGGCGGGGGCTTACGAGACGCTGTCGTTCAATCCGCGCAACGGGACGTACTCGGTCGTCCTGTCGAACCAGACAGTGGTGACGTATGACTTCACGGGTCGCCTGATCCAGAGCAAGGACACCAACGGCAACACAATCACCTACAACTACAACTTCGGGGGCCAGCTCACCTCGATCGCGGACAACGACGGGCATCAGCTCAGTTTCATCTACAACTTCCTGGGGCAGCTCACGAAGATCCAGGATGAGACCAACACGGTCTTCGCCAGCTACCAGTACTCGGGCAACGAGCTCACGAGCGTCACGGATCGCGCCGGTGCGACGACCCACTACACCTATTGGCCGGATGGGACGCTGCGGAGTGTGACGCTGCCTTCGACCGCCGGGGAGGCGCAGCGCACGCTGCAGTTCACCTATTTCATAGGGCCCGGCGGTCCGGTGATCGCGTCCTTTACCGATGCGCAGGGTAACGTCACCCGGTTCAACTACGATTTCAACGTCGACATTTTCGGTGGCATCGAGGGTGGCACGACCTTCGTGACCAATGCGGCCGGGAAGGTGACGGCCTATTCCTTCGACGTGAACGGCAACATCACCGACGTTCAGGACGCCCAGGGCCTGGATACGGTCTATGGCTATGACAGCAATAACAATCTGACGACGGTCATCGATGCGAACGGGTCGGGCATCGTTCGCAGTGACTCGGCCTATTATCGGAATCTGCGTCAGAGCTTCGGGGTCGTGGATGCCTCGGGGCAGGGGAAGCTCGTCTGGCAGCTCACGTTCGCGGACATCCGGAACCTGCAGGCGCATTTCACGACGCACCTGACGTACGACAACAACGGGAATCTGACCAGCCAGACGGATGCGTCGGGCAATCTGACGACCTATACCTATACGGGCTTCAACAAGGTCGCTTCTTCCACGAGTGCGGAAGGGAATGCGCTGCTGACTTCGAATGATCCGTTGTCTGTTGCCAAGCGCCAGGAGCTGGGGTTCGTCGATCCGGCGACCGGGCTCGGCAAGTCGGTGGCACAGCTCACCACCGCCGATCGGCAGGCGATCCGCGCGCTGTATACGACGGTCTATTCGTATGACGCTCACCAGAACCTGACGCAGATCAAGTCCGCGGGCGGGGACCTCACGCGTCTGACCTATGACGCGTTCGGCAATCTCAGCACGAAGACCGTCTATCTGGACTCGACGAACCTCACGGATCCGTCGAAGCAGGAGACGACGCAGTATTTCTATGATGCGTTCGGCAACAACATCAAGACGATCGACGCTCAGGGTAATACGACCCTGTCGACCTTCGATCATTTCGGCAACAAGCTGACGCAGGTGGACGGCAACGGTGGGGTCACGAGGAACACCTACGACAATGAAAACCGGCTGACCTCGACGACGGACCCGCTCGGCAATACGACGGTTAATTTCTATGACGCGGTCGGCAACAGGATCGCGGTTCAGGATGCCTCGGGACACACCGTCACCTACATCTATAACTCTGACAATCTGCTGATCTCGACCATCGATCCGTCCGCCGTGGCCAGCCAGGCGGTGACGCGCACCCGGGTGACCAACTATGCCTATGACGTGATGGGCAACCGGACGAGCAGCACGGATGCGAATGGCAACACGACGACGTATACGTACGACGCCCTGAACCGGATGGTGACGGTCACGACGCCCAGGGTCGCGAACGCTGCAGGAAATTCGGTCAATTACACGACCAGCTACGCGTATGACGGGGTGGGTAACCGGATCTCGGTGATCGACAACAACGGGAACCGGACGGACACGGTTTACAACTCGAATAACCTGGTGCGGCAGGTCACGGATGCCAGCGGGAACATCACTCAATTTGCCTACGATGCGGATCTGAACCAGGTCAGCATTGTGGTGGGTGCCCAGTTGGGTGCGACGGCGCGGCAGATCCTCAAGTTCGACTACGACCAGAAGGACCGGCTGATCTCGGATACCGATGCGCTCGGTAACACGAATCGCATCGCTTATGACGGAGCCAACAACCGTGTCTCGGCCACGGATGCGAACGGCAACACGACCAACTACACCTACGACCGAGATAACCGGCTGCTCACGGAAACCAAGCCGGCGGTCGCGGATCCGGTCACCGGTCAGCCGGTCCGTTACACGATTCAACACCAATACGACGCCAACGGTAACCAGATCGCGGTGACCGACCAGGACGGGCATACCACGCGCATGTCCTTCGATAAGGATAACCGTGCGGTGCTGGTTCAGGATGCCAATGGCATCCAGACGGTCTATACGTTCGATAGCCGGGGTAATCGCACGAGTGTGCAGGTCGGGGTCCAGGCGCATGTGAGCGCCGCTGGGACCGTCGTTGTCGACAGTACTCAGAGTGCGCAGGTCGAGACCTTCACGTACGACGAGTTCAACCAGATCGTCTCCAAGACTGACGGGGTCGGCAATGCGCTGATCAGCAGCGACAGCGCGCTGTATGTCCAGATGCGGCAGCAGCTGGGGGTGGTGGACCCGGCGACGGGGAAGGGCAAGCTGGTCGCGCAGCTCACGGCGGCGGACATTCAGACCCTCAAGGCGCAGTTCACGGAGGTCTATACCTACGATCGGGTGGGGAACTACACCAGCACGACCGATCACCTGGGGCGTACGACATCGTTGACGTATGACGCCTTGAATCGCCTGGTGAAGACGACGGATGCCTTGGGCCAGACGATCAAGACGGCCTTCGACGGTGACGGTAATGTGGTGAGTCGTACGGATGCGCTGGGTCGGAAGACGATCAACGCGTACGATTCTGTCAACCGGCTCGTCGACACGGTGGACGCGTTGGGCGTCGATACGCATCGCACTTATGACAGCTTCGGGAACCTGACTTCGACGACGGCCGCGAACGGGACCCCTGATGCGCGTACCACGCGGTATGTCTATGACCTCGACAACCGGCTGATCGCCAACACTGACGCGCTGGGCAATACGCAGACCTACAGCTACGACGCCGTGGGAAATCGACTGAAGGTCACGGACGCCAAAGGGCAGACGACCCGGTATGTTTATGACGCTCTGAACCGGAACATCGCAATCATCGATCCGCTGGGGCTGCAGACCCGTTTCGTCTACGACGGGGTGGGTAACCGGTTGAGCCTGGTCGATGCGAAGGGTGGGATCACCAAGTTCACCTACGATGCCGGGAATCGCGAAATCCAGATGACGGACGCGATGGGGCGCGTCACGACTTTTGCGTACGATGTTCGGGGCAACCGGATATCGCAGACGACGGCCTCCGGCACTTCGGCGCAGGAGACGACGACCTATCTCTATGACGCGGAGAATCACCTGCGCCAGGTCACGGACGCTGCCGGGGGTGTCACGCTCGAGGGCTACGATGCGGATTACAACCGGACGAGTGTAACCGACGCGAACGGACATACGACGTCGGTCAAGTTTGATGCGTTGAATCGGGAGATTCAGGTTACCGATGCGACCGGGGCGGTTACGAAGTATAGCTACGACGCGGTTGGCAATCGGCTGAGCGTCACTGATGGCAATGGTCATGTGACCACCTATGCGTATGACGCTCGCAATGAGCTGATCAGTGCCACGGATGCCACGGGCGTCGTGACGACCTATGCGTACGATTCCGTAGGCAATCAGGTGCGCATCACGCGGGCGGCGAATACTTCGGCGGCTGCGACCACGACATTCGCGTACGACCTGGATAACCGGCTCACGGCGCAGACGGATGCGGTGGGTGACACCCAGACACACCGGTACGACGCGGACGGTAACCTGGTGGCGACGACGGATGCGCTCGGGCACGCCACGACCTATGCCTACGACGCGGACAATCGGGTCACGAGCATTACGGACCCGCTGGGGAACGTGACGCAGTATCGCTATGACGCGAATGGGAATCGCGTGCAGGTGATCGACGCGAGGGGATTTGTCAGCACCAACTACTATGATGCTGACAACGAAGTGGCTCTGTCTGTTGACAATGACGGGTATGCCAAGAGCTTCTCGTATGACGCCAACGGCAATATTATCTCTCAGACGCTGTACGCCACGGCTCTGACGCTGCCCCTGGATCCGGCGGTTCAGCCGACACCTGTTACGAGCTCGTCGTTGGATCAGACGACGCTGTTTGCGTACGATCAACTCAACCGGCTGGTGAGTCGCACGGATGGGGACGGGTTCGTCACGCAGTACGTGTACGACGCGGTAGGGAACAGGATTGCAACCCGTCAGGCGTTGGATCTGGCGGGGACGCAGTTTGAGGTGACGCGGGCCTTCTACGATGCGGTGAATCGGGAGGTTGCCAGTGTCACGGCGCAGGGATACCTGACGACTTACAGCTATGATGCGGCGGGCAACCGGGTCTCGCAGACGCAGTACGACCAGATTGTGTCGGTGCCGGCGAATGGTGGTGTGCCGCAGCCGGTGTCGGGGGATACGGGTCGCACCACGACCTTTGCGTACGATGCTGACAATCGGCTCGTGCGGCAGACCGATGCGCTGGGGGTGGTGACGACCTATCAGTATGACGCCCGGGGCAATCGGGTCGCGATGACGTTGGCGGCTGGGACGGCGGCGGCCGCTACCACGACCTATCGATACGACGCGGCCGATCGCAACATCGAGACGACGAATGCGCTCGGTGTAGTGACGCATTTCGACCTGGATGCGAACGGGAATGTCCTGAAGCGGCATGATGCTTACGGAACCGCGCAGGAGCGCGTCTCGTCGTTCCAGTACGACGCGAACAACCGTGTCATCTCGACGACCGATCCGCTCGGGATCGTGACGCGGATGGCTTACGATTCCGCGGGGAATCTGGTGTCGAGGACGGTGGGGAATGGAACCGCCACTGCCGAAACGACCACGTATTCCTACGATGGTGACGAGCGTCAGGTCTCGACGACCGACGCGGCTGGGACTGCTACGGCCGCTGTGTACAATGCGGCCGGAGAACAGGTGCAGGTCACGCAGGCGGTGGGACTCGCCGACGCGCGTACGACTTCGTTTGTGTATGACCGGGCGAATCGGCTGGTTTCTACGACCGACGCGGTGGGTACTGTCACGCAGTACCAATATGATGGGGCGGGAAACCAGGTGTTGGTCGTTCAGGCGGCTGGCACGACACAACAACGTCAGAGCTCCTTCGCGTACGACCTCGACAACCGGCTGGTTCAGACGACAGACCCCATGGGTGGGGTCACGCAGTATCAGTACAACGCGCAGGGGAATCAGACTCGAGTCGTCGACGCCAATGGCGGTGTGCAGGTCAATACCTTCGATGCCATGGGCCGTGAGCTTTCGAGCCTGTCGGCGGGCGGGATACTGACGCGCAACACGTATGATCAGCGCGGTAACCTGGTCAGCACCACGCAGTCTTTGGCAGATGGCTCTGACGCCCGCACCCTTACCTTTGTTTACGATGCGCTGAATCAGCAGATCCAGGCGACGGACGGGGGGGGCTTCAAGACTTCGTTTGTTTATGATGCCTTCGGCAACCGGACGTCCATGACGGATGCTCGGGGCAACACCACTGCCTACGCGTACGACGCCGATAACCGCCTCGTCAGCATGACGGACGCGCTCGGTAATGTGACGTCCTACCAGTATGACGCGATCGGCAACCGGATCAGGACGACGGACGCGAACGGTCATTCGACCTCATATGCCTACGATCTGCTCAATCGGCTCGTACAGACTACGACTGCTGACGGTGGGGTCACGCGCTACACGTACGATCACGTTGGCAACCGGATTGCGCAGGATCAGCAGCAGAGTGGCAGCGTTTTCGAGCACACGAGCTACCAATACGATGCGGACGGCCGTCTGATCTCGCAGACTGACCCTGTCGGGTCGGTCACGCAGTACACCTATGACGCCGTGGGTAACGTGCTCTCGCAGACCTCGGCTGCGGGGACGAGTGCCGCGCGCACCGTGCACATGGAGTATGACCTCGACAACCGCAAGATCGCGGATGTCGATGCGTTGGGTAACCGGACGACTTACGCGTATGACGCGGTAGGCAACCGGATCTCGGTCACTGATCCGCTCGGACACGTGACGCATAACTACTATGACGGTGCCAATCGGTTGATCGAGGCGGTCGATCCGCTGGGCTTCATCAAATCGTATGCCTACGATGCGGCGAGCAATCTCATCCGGACCGATGTTTACATGACGGCGGTGAGCGGGTCGATCGATGCGCGGGTTCCGCCTTCGCCGCCCGCGGGCAGCCCGGATCAGGTGACGACCCAACAGTACGACCGCGCTGATCGGCTGATATCGCAAACGGCGGCCGATGGAACGGTGACGCGGTATACCTACGATGCTGTCGGTAATCGGACGTCCATGACAGACGCCCGGGGTAACACCACGAGCTATGCTTACGATGCCGACAACCGCCTGGTCACGCAAACTGACGCGACCGGGGCGGTCACGCGCTACACCTATGATGCGGTTGGCAATCGGCTGAGCGTTACCGACGCCAACGGCCATGTGACCGCGTCCACGTATGACGCTTGGAACAAACTGATCAGCTCCACGGATGCCAATGGAGTCGTGACGACCTATGCGTACGATTTGTTGGGCAACCAGGTGCAAGTCACGCGTGCAGCGGGTACGTCGGCGGCCTCGACTAAGACGTATGCTTACGACCTCGATAACCGGCTCGTCTCTCAGACTGATGCTCTGGGTGATACGCAAACGCGTCAGTACGACGCCGCCGGTAACCTGGTGGCTACGACGGATGCGCTCGGGCACACCACGACGTACACCTACGACGCGAACGGTCAAGTTACGAGTGTCACGGACCCAGTGGGGAATGTGACTCAGTATCGCTACGACGCGGCCGGTAACCGTGCCCAGGTGATCGACGCGCGGGGATTCGTCAGCACCAGCTACTACAACGCGGACAATGAACTTGTTCTGTCCGTTGACAATGCGGGATATGCGACGGGCTATGTGTATGACGCCAACGGCAATGTCCTCTCTTCGACGCTTTACGCCACGGCACTGACGCTTCCGTTGAATCCAGCGGTCCAGCCGACGCCTGTTACGAGCGCGTCGTCGGATCAGACGACACTCTTTGCGTACGATCCACTCAACCGGCTCGTGAGTCGCACGGATGGGGACGGGTTCGTCACGCAGTACGTGTACGACGCGGTGGGGAACAGGATTGCAACCCGTCAGGCGTTGGACCTGGCGGCCACGCAGTTTGAGGTGACGCGGGCGTACTACGATGCGGTGAACCGGGAAGTCGCCAGTGTCACGGCGCAGGGATACCTGACGACTTACACCTACGATGCGGCGGGCAATCGGGTCTCGCAGACTCAGTGCGACCAGATTGTGTCGGTGCCGGCGAATGGCAGTGTGCCGCAGCCGGTGTCGGGGGATAAGGGTCGCACCACGACGTTCGCGTACGATGCTGACAATCGGCTGGTGCAGCAGACCGATGCGCTCGGGGTGGTGACCACCTATCAGTATGACGCTCGGGGCAACCGGATCTCGATGACGCAGGCGGCAGGAACGTCGCAGGCGGCCACAACGACCTATCGATATGACGCGGCCGATCGTTACATCGAGACGACGAATGCGCTCGGTGTGGTGACGCATTTTGACCTGGATGCGAACGGCAATGTCCTGAAGCGGCATGATGCTTACGGGACCGCGCAAGAGCGTGTTTCGTCGTTCCAATACGATGCTGACAACAGGGTGGTGAGTCAGACCGATCCACGTAATGTGGCCACGAAAACCACCTACGACGGCGACGGGAATGTCGTATCGACGACGGTGGCTGTGGGAACCGCCTCGGCCGAGACGACGGCATTCGCCTACGATGGCGACAACCGTGAGATCGCCACGACTGATGCGACCGGCGGCACGACGACGTATGCCTATGATGCGGCCGGGAACCAGGTGCGCATCACGCAGACGACAGGGCTGGGTGAGTCGCGGACCAATACGTTTGTCTATGACCGGTGGAACCGGCTGATTTCGGCAACCGATGCAGTCGGCACGGTCACGCAGTATCAGTACGATGGGGCCGGCAACAAGATTCTGACAACCCAGGCGGTCGGCACGGCACAACAGCGTCAGACCTTCTACGCCTACGATCTCGACAACCGGCTCATCCAGGTGACGGACCCGATGGGCGGGGTTACGCACTACCAATATGACGCGCAGGGCAACCAGACCCGGATCGTGGATGCCAACGGTGGTGTGCAGATCAACACATTCGATGCCATGGGGCACGTGCTATCGAGCCTGTCAGCCGGTGGGATCCTTACACGCAACACGGTCGATCTGCGCGGCAATGTGGTCAGCACGACGCAATCGCTCGCAGACGGATCAGACGCGCGCACGAGCACCTATGCGTACGATGCTCTGAATCAACAGGTGGAGGTCACGGACGGGGAGGGGTTCAGTACCTCCATCGGGTACGACGCTTTCGGCAACCAGGTCAGCATCACGCATGGCCAGTACCTGGTCAGCCCGAGCGATCCTGCTTACAGCGCGACCAAGGCGGCGCAGGCGTTCCCGCAGACGAGCACGTTCACGTACGACGCCCGCAACCACATGCTCAGCATGACGGATGCGCTGGGGAACGTCACGTCCTACCAGTATGACGCGATTGGCAATCGGATCAGCACGACGGATGCCAACGGTCACACCACGTCATACGCTTATGACTCGCTGAACCGGCTCGTTCAGACTACCACGCCTGCGGGCGGGGTTACGCGTTACGCGTACGACCACGTTGGTAACAAGACTGATCAGTACCAACTCCAGAGCGGCGATCCGGCCAGCGGGGTTTGGGAGCATACGAGCTACCAATATGACAGCAACGGCCATGTAACCGGGCAGACCGATCCGACCGGGTCGGTCACTCAGTTTCAGTACGATGCGTTGGGTAATCAGCTCTCGAAGACATCGGCCGCGGGAACGAGCGACGCCCGCACGGTGCACATGGAGTATGACCTCGACAATCGTAAGACGGCGGATGTCGACGCGCTGGGCAACCGCACGACTTATGCCTATGACGCGGTGGGGAACCGCATCAAGGTGACGGACGCGCTCGGACACGTGGCGCATTATTACTACGACGGTGCCGATCAGCTGACCGAGCTGGTGGACGCGCAGGGCAACGTCAATACGTTTGCGTACGATGCGGCTGGAAACCAGGTTCAGACCCGCGTTTACATGACTGCGTTCATGGGGTCGATCTCCGAGGGGGTACCGCCCGCGCCGGCCGCCAGCAGCCAGGACCGGATCACGACCCAGCAGTACGACCGGGCCAACCGGCTGGTCGCGCAGACCGCCGCGGACGGATCGCTCACTCAGTACGCCTATGACGCTGCGGGTAACAAGGTCTCCGAGATTCAGTTTGCCAACACCAGTGCGCCGCGGACGCTGCGCTTTGCCTACGACGCCGACGACCGGCTGGTGACATTCACGGATGTGGATGGCTCGGTGACCACGTTCACCTATGACAAGGCGAACAACAAGACCTCGCAGACGATCACGAGTGCGTCGGACCCGAATCACTTACGGACCACGACCTACGCGTATGACGCGGACAATCACGAGCAGAGCGAGACCTTCGATCCGTCGAAGCTCGCGCTGACGCAATCGTTCGCCTATGACCGCTTGGGCAACGTCACGTCGAAGACAGACGCCGACGGGCATACGACGACGTTGGCCTATGACCTCAATAACCGGGTCGTCAGCCAGACGGATCCACTCGGCAACACGACGACGTTCACCTACGACCGTGTCGGCAACAAGATTGCCGTAACCGATGCCCGCCAAAACACCACCAACTTTGTCTACGATGCGAACAATCGTCTGATCGAGGCAATCCTGCCCGCAGTGCAGATCTTCACGGTCAGCGGTGGGTCTCAAACGGTAAGACCCACGACCCTCCACACCTACGACGCGAATGGCAACGAGGTGAGGACCGAGGTCGGAAGCTACACGACGTTGGTCAATGGCGTGCCGACGACGGTCAGTGGCAACGTGACGACACGGTATTTCGACGGGAACAATCGGTTGATCGGGCAGGTGGATGCGACCAACGCCTTCACGACCTACACGTATGACGCCGCGGGTGACAAGACGTCCCAGACGCTTTACATGACGCGCCTCGGCGCGAGCGCCGACCCGTCGACGCTGCCGTCGGCGCCGGCCGGCGATACTCAGCTCATTACGTATGCCTATGACCTGATGGGTCGGCTCACGCTGACGACGTATCCGGCGGCGAAGATCACCACGCTCATCAACGCGAACACGTCCAATCCGAGCACGACCACGGTCACGAAGCAGGTCACCGAGCGCAATGTCTATGACGCGTTCGGTAACCTGGTCCAGGCCTTCGATAAGAATGGCAACGCCACGCTGGTCTACTACGACGTGAAGGGTCGCAAGATCGCGGTTGTCGATGGCGCGGGTTACCTGTCCGAGTGGGACTACGATGAGCAGGGTAATGTGCTCGAGCAGCGGGTGTATACGCAGCCGCTGGATATCAGCACGCTGCAGGCCGGTGGTACGCCGCCAACGCCCCCGAGTGGCGAGGTCTACACGACGGACTTCCAGTACGACGCGGCGTCGCGCAAGGTGAAGGAGACCGATCCGCAGATTGCGACGTTCGATCCCAACAGCCAGACGACGACCCAACTGCGGCCGACGACGACTTACACCTACGACAAGGTCGGCAATCAGCTCACCAAGACCTTGGGAGCCGGAACGGCGCAGGCGGTCACCGAGTACAGCTACTACGATGCCGACAACAGGCAGATAGCGACTATCGACAGCGGCCGCGTCCTGTCCATCTACAGCTACGACGCCAGCGGCAACGTGGTCGCGCAGAGGCGCTACTTCAATCCGGTCGGGTCCGGAGTCGATCTGACTCAACTCAACGGGACGACGAACTTCGCGGCGTTGGTCAGTGCGGATTCGAACCGTGATGAGGAGACTGAATTCGCGTTCGACGCGCTCAATCGCGCCACGCAACAGTCGGACCTGCTGTCGTCCGGCACTCTTTCGAAGGAGTTTGGATACGACGCGGTCTCGAACCGGACGTACACCCAGGATGAAGACCATTTCATCACCCGGGCGAGCTTCGACGGCATGAATCGCCTCGTGGAGTCGATCAGCGCGGACAACAGTGGCACTCAGTACGAGTACGATGCGGCTGGCAACCGGGTCCTGGCTTATACCGGTGTATTCACGGGTGGCGCCCCGGCGCCTGCCCAGATTTCATCGGCGTCGCTCGGCAGCCAGGTCCAGGTTACCTGGACCACCGCGGCCACCACCACGAGTCCTCTGCAGACCTGGGTCGTTTATGACACCTCGAGCCACCAGGGCCTGTCGGGCTATGCCAACCGCACCGCGGCCCAGGTGAGCCTGAATGGCCAGTCTCTGACGGCGGCACTCAACTCGGCCGGTACGAGCGGGACAATCTACTTCCGTGTGGTGACGGTAGACGGCGCCGGCAACGAGACGTGGACCGAGGAGCAATCGCTATCGGTCCCGCCGCGGTTCAGCGCGGTCTCGGTGTCGCAGCCGGATGCCAGCACGATCGTGGTGACGGCGCACTTTGACGCCGGTGCGGTCAGTCCGCAGTTGGTATATGGCACCAGCGGCCATCTCAGTCAGTCCGTGGCGTTCGTCCTGCAGAGCGATGGGAGCTATCAGGTCACCTTGTCGGGCCTGAGCAATCCGGGCGACTTGTCGTTCCAACTCAAGTGGGACGATGGGGCAGGGAACGAGTACTTAAGCTCGGTGAGCTCTTTTGCGGACGTTGCCGACCAGGTGGCTGTCAGCTCCACCATCAGCCAGTCGCAGATCGTCTCGGGAAGCAACACATCCTACACGCTCTCGGTCAGCACGCAGGTGCCCGCGGGATACGCCGCCGGCCTGACCTCGATGCAGGCAAAGTGGCGCTCCGGTAACGGGGTCTTCGCCCAGACGGCGGTCAGCGGCACGAGCTCCGGGCAGGGGACGGTGATCTTCAACGCGGTCCTGGGCGATCCCAACAATCTCGCTCCGGGGACGTATGAAATCGTACTGACGGGAGTCCGGGCGGACGGGACGACCGTGGAGCTGGATCATTTCACTTACGTAGTGAGTCCGACGGCGACGACCGTGACCCGCCATGCGGTGAGCTGGATCGCGCCGGCGGTCGGTAACGATCAGCTCGTGATCATTGACGGTCAGAACGCGCCGAGCACGCGCGATGGCGGCCGGGTCGTTGCCACGGATGGCGTGACGGGCGCCAGCAACGACTATGCGGCGTACTACGGCCAGGATTTCAGCGACAGCCACACCGTCGATGTGACTTCCACGGCGCATACGACATCGTCTCCGGACCCGAAGAATCCGTCGGGTCCTCCGATCGTCACGACGACGGGGTATGACGTTGGTGTTCAGGCGACTCTGAGCGCCGGCGAGTTGGCCAACATCGGCAGCGGTGGGTTGCATCTCGCGTGGCGGCCAGCCGGAAGTGGCACTGACTTCAGCAATGACTCCGCTCTCACCGGCTCGGGCAACACGTTCTCCACGACGCTTGGGAATCTGCCGGCGGGGCAGTACGACCTGAAGATCTATTACGTCGACGCGCAGGGCCACCAGGTCATTGTCGAGTGGCAGCGCATCGATACGGCTGCCGCGAACAACGTGTACAGCGGGCACTCGCTCACGATATTGGCCCAGGAGACGGGTGGGACGATCGTTACCGACGCTCAAGGGGTGATCGCACTTCACCCGGGGGTGTACACCGGAGCGCTCAACGTAGGCGCTCTGTCGAGCGCTCTGTCGCTGGTTCACACCAAGACGGGTCAGGCGGGTGGCTCACTGACGACCGACGGCCGCGACACTGGTTACTTCACCCAGTACGAGTACAACGCCCTCAATGAGAAGACGGCCTCCAACGAAGGGGATGGCCTGTGGCGTACGTTCGGTGTCGATGGTAACGGCAACGTCGTGGAGACCGATCTGCGCGGGGATCACGACAACACCAACGCCATCGTCACGTACACGGCTTACGACGCTCGCAACCGGAAAGTCGCGGACTTCGGGGCGCCCGTCGTGGGTCCGGACGGCACGACACTCGTGCGGCCCGTCACACGTTATGCCTACAACGTGCAAGACAAGGTGACGGCACAAACGGATGCGCTCAACAACACGACGCGGTACGTTTACAACGCCCTGGGAACCCAGATCGAAACAATCGATCCGTACGGTCAGACGACGCAGACCCTCGTGGATCAATTCGGCAATGTCACCGCGACCGTCACCCAGCTCGGGCATCGGTCGTTGAAGTTCTATGATCTGCAGGGCCGGCTGGTCAAAGAGCAGGATGCGATGGGGAACGCCACGACCTACACGTACGATGCGTTCGGCCGTAGGCTGACTTCCACGGATGCGCTGGGGAATACGTCGTCCTATACCTACGATCAGCGTGACCGGATCACGAGCGAGACCGATCCTCTCAACAATACGGAGAGCTTCGCTTACGACGGTCGTAACAACCGGATCAGCACGCTGTACCCGCTGGGTCAGCGGACGGACCAGGTCTATGACGGCTTAGGGAGGGTCATCGATACCATCGTGTATCTCAATGGCCAGCAGGCTCACAGCCAGGGCGCCTACGACGCCTACGGCAACCTGATTTCCGAGACGGACGCGATGCTCCGGACCAAGACCCACGTATACGGGGCCTTCGGGCGGTTGATGGAGGACATCGATGAGGATGGCAACGTCATTGCATACAACTATGACGTGTATGGGCGCAAGACCCGTTCGTTCGATCCGAGTGGCGGCAAGGACATTCAGACGACGTACAACCAGGCGGGCCAGATCACCTCTGTCACGGACCTGGCGACGCACGTGTCAACGACCTATACGTACGACTTGCTGGGTCATCGGCTGAGTGAGGTGATCACCACGCCGGTCGCGGACGCCGATCGCAACACGACATATGAGTACGACGCGCTGGGGCAGCTCGTGCGCTGGAGCGACTCGGTCACGCACGACAACCTGAACACGCAGTTCGATGCCGAAGGCAACGTGGCGCGTGTGTACACGGACAACGGCTACGATCCGCTGAGTCAGAACCCGGACGCCAATCCCAACTTCCGCTATGTCGATCACGTCTATACCTACGATGCGGACCGCCGCCTCGTTCAGGAGGTGCAGCGCACGACGGATGCGTCGGGGAACACCAGTGACTCGATTCTGAACGCCTATACCTATGACGCGGCGTCCAACAAGAGCACCTGGAACCACGATAGCGTGGTTGTCACCTACACGTATGACGCCGATGGCCGCGTCCAGGAAGGCGACTACTACACCGGCTCTGACCTCAACCAGCAGCAGTGGACGTACGATGCGATGGGCAACGTGCTCACGTACACGACGCTCAAGGACGGCGCGCTGCAAACTCAGACGGTCAACACCTACAACGACGAGAATCGCTCGCTCACCAGCAGCAGTACGAGCGACGGGAAGACCCAGGTCACGACGACGACCTACGACCTGACGATGCGCATCACGCAGACGGTGTTGCAGAACGCCGGCAAGACATACACCTACAACTACAGTTACTACGGAGACGGGCGGGAAGCGAGCGTCACCGCATTCGGCGATGCCAAGGGCACCACGGTCTCCACCTACGATGTCAACAAGGTGCAGACGGGCTTGAATCTCGGCCAGGGCGACGGCCAGGACCGCCCCGAGACCAAGTCATTCATCGCCGATAACGACGGCCACATCATTTACGAGATCCACGACGACGGCAAGAAAGGCGATCCGATCGAGCACGATCAGTTCCTGTACGCCAACGACAATCCGGTCGGGCAGAACGTCCAGGGGACCGACGGCAAGCTCACCGTGCAGTTGGATTCGGACAGCTATGCGCCGGTGCAGAACCTGAGCGACAGCAACCCGGGCTCCAATCTGACCTACACGGTGGGCAACGGCGATACGTTGCAGAGCATTGCCAGCACGATGTATGGCAACGCCTCGCTGTGGTTCGTGATTGCGGAAGCGAACGGTTTGAGCGCGGGCGACACGCTCAAGGCGGGCACGCAGCTGCTCATCCCCAACACGATCCAGAGCGGCACGATCACCGCGAACAACCACAAGGTTTACAGCGCGACCGACATCGTCGGCAGCACGCTGCCGAACCTGAAGTCGCCGCCGCCGCCGCATCACGGCGGTTGCGCGTCGATTCTCGCGATCATCATCATCGTGGTGATCGCGGTGGTGGTCAGCATCTTCGTCCCTGGGCTGGGGGCGGTCATCGCTCAAGCGGCAGGGGGACTTCTGGGCGGGGTCTCGGGGGCGGCCGCAACGGCCCTGGCCGTCGCGTCGGATGTGGTCGCGGGGGCCGTCCTGGGGGCGATCGGCTCGATCGTGCAGCAGGGACTGCTCATTGCCATCGGCTATCAGCAGAAATTCTCGTGGAAGGAAGTGGCGCATGCGGCCGAGAACGAGGCGATCCAGGCGGGCGCCAACGACCTGGGGCAAATCGCGCTGTCAGCGATCAACGACGCTGTTGAGGCTGAGAAAATCAGCACGACCGTGGCGAAGGTGGCCGACGCGGCCGTCAAGGTATCGATCGCTGCCGGAACGCAGTTGGTCGAGAACGGCAAAATCACGAGTTGGACGGGGGTTGCGGCGGCGGGCCTCAACGGCTACCTCGGGAGTGGCGTCTCCACGAGCGTCACTGACGCGATCAGTTATGTCACGCCTTGGGTAGGCCTGGCGGAAAAAGCGATCCGTAACGGCAAGGTCACTCCCACCGATTGGGCCTCGGCGGTCGGTGATACTGTGGGCCAGGCGTTGGTCAACAACGTACCGGGCGCCACCGATGATTCGTTCACCGGCCGACTGGAGAGCGCCGCGCTGAAACTGGGGACCACGGCCCTGGTGTCGGGTGCGCTCAGCCACTATGACAGGAACGCGGCGGAGAGTTACTTCGACAACAGTGTGGGTCAGGAGGTGGGGGACTTCATTGGCGGCGGCATCAGGAGTTGGGCCAACCAGAATGTGAATCAGCAGACGGCTCTCGATATGACGATGGCGGCCTCCTCCGCGGCGCGGGCGAAGCAAGCGCCGACACAGGGTGCGCAACCGTCTTCCGGGCTCGCGCCGGCGATTGGGGGGGCCGTGGGCACTGGGGGCTCGACTTCCGGTCAGTCCTCCGGAGAGCTCATGACCTTCAACTCCGAGGGATATCACAACACGGAGCTGGATCAACTGACGCTCGAGAGCCTGGGTAGCGAGACGCTACCCGACGTGCTGGCTGAAGCTCCATCCAATGGTGGCACCGAACCGGCCAACACGGAGGCTGCCGCACCCGAGCCGACCACGTTCACAGCGGGTGCCGGAGCCGCCCGCGGCTTCTGGGGCATCGCCAAACAGAGGCTCGGACCGGGTGCGAGTAACGCCGACATACTCAGGCTGGATGAGCAGCTGATCACCGCCAATCCGGGCGTCACGACGATTCACGCCGGTGATACGCTGAATCTGCCCGCCAGTACTATCTCGGCGGAGGCGCAGCAGACTTATAACTCTATGGACGCGTCCTACCAGGCGGATCTGGCGCGGCGGAGGGAGGCTGCTGCGGCGGCAGCGGCGGCAGCCCAACAGCAGCCCACCTTCTCAGGTGATCTGGGGCTTGCGCAGCAGACCGGGTTGTCGATGGACCAGATTGCGGCGTTGCGCGCCAACGGAATCGATCCAACGGCCCTCGCGAACTCCGGTTTCGGGACTTCGAGCGCGCCGGTCTTTCAGACTTCCAATGCTCCGGCCGATCAGACTGTCAGTGCGACCTCGACCGCGCCGCCGGCCACTGGCGGGAATTGGTTTAGCAAACTGTATAACAGCACCACTGCGTACGTCTCCGGCCAGGTGAGCGCATTCCAGCAGCAGGGTTTCGCCGGAACCGATCTGGGCAAATTGCAGCTTGCCAGCGATAAGTTCGTCAGTCAGGTGGGCGGGAGCATCGACGCAGAGGTGAATCAGCTCGGACAGTGGGTAAGTGGTGTCCGCGCCCAGCTTCCTCAGGCGGGAGCCGAGCTTTCCGACTTGCTGAACCTCGATCAAGGGGGCACTGCCCGCTCCGTGGTGACCTGGGTTGGGAATAACGCAGGAAGCACGGCCTCTTCGAACATTGGGTTCACGCAGGGGGCCGTCGGTAGCCTCTATGACACGGGCAAGAGCGTATTGAATCTGGCCTATGGGGCGTCGCAACTCACTAATCCATGGGAGTGGGCCGCCAACCCACAGGCGAATCTGGATCGCATCAACACCACGGTGAGCACGGTCGAGACGGTGGCCAAGATCGCCGATCTAGCCAGCCCGACCAGTTGGGCCATCGATCCCAATGGTAATGCCCAGCTCGCCAAGGCACTTTGGAACAGTACCAGCACGAGCTTTCAGAACGATCCTTCGAAGTTCCTTGGCAACGCGGTGGTGACCGTCGGGAGCTTCTTCATCCCGGGGGCCGGGGAGGCCGACGCGGCCAAGGTGCTTGGCGGTGCGACCAAGGCCACGGAGGTCGTGCAAGATGCGTCCAAAGTCATCAAAGCTGCTGACGAGGTCATACCCGTCGCGCAGAACCTCGCCGCTGAAGCGACCAGCCATGCCGCACCAATCTTAGAAACAGCCGGAGGAACTCCTGCAAAATTCGTCTCTGATAGCAATCTCTTTCTAGATCGAGCCGTGGCGGCTGGGAATATGGATGCCAGACCCGTATTCGATGCGGTATTGGCGCATCCCGACACACAGCTCGTGCTGCCTGACTTGATTGAAGCAGAGATCAAGCCGACAACTTCGCAGCTTAGCAGGCTGACTGACGCGGCCTCAAAAATTGAGCGGACCACAACGGATGTCAGTGACATACTCTCGAGTAATCCGAATATCCTCAGTGCCCGGTTTGGTACGGCGGACCTCCAGTTGTTGGAAACAGCTCGCGCGACGGGACTGCCCGTAGTGACCTCCAACTCCGCTCTGGTCGGCCAGGTGGCGAACAACGCCGCCCGTAGCGCGCTCTTTGGTGAGGTTCCTATACTGGTTCCATTCAAGCACTTTTCGACGGCGGATGAGCTCGTCAGGTTGATTCGATCATTACAGTAGCTGGAGCGGGGCTGGTCTTTTTGGTAATGTTCCTGTACGGGTTCCATTCAGGGACTTTCGATGGCGGATGAGTTTGTTGAATGCCTGATACGGCCAGAGTGATCGGTGAAGTAAAGTGTCCTTCATGCAGGACGCCGCTGCTGAATAGCATCCGATGCCAATGGGGTGCCGTTCCGGGGATCGAGTATCGTCTGGGCGATCCCGTGAAATGGATGCGCAACCCATCTGGTGCTGTGGTTCAGCCCTTCAAGCTGATTGAGGTGTCTCCTAAATCATGGCAGTGGAATTACGGTGACCCTCGAGTCTCGAATGTGATTTTATTTGACGAAGACGTATACACCGGGAATCACAGACTGGAGTGCCCAGCTTGCAAGGCGGTCATCGCGGCGTGTATTGCCAGCGTGCATTCGGGAGTATTTGAAAAGGTTGCCGCGCTGGAAAGCCCGGATGTCGATCGCATACTCGGCGGCTCGAGAGGCAAGGCTAATGTTGCTGTTGTCCACCCAGCTGGGGACACCCAGCCCGAAGGGACGTTCGAGCCGCGTGAGGACTGGTTTGACCATCCCATTGAATATGTAGCAGCCCCTGGCGGTTAACGACCGGCCGACGGCTCCCTCCGGAAGCCGCATCATCGAACAAGCTACCTCCCAGGCCAGCCTCCGACCAAAGCCATCAAAGTGCTCTTGGAACTCCGTCGAGCCTAAAGCCCCATACCCCCTCTCGTAAATCCCTGGATATGGCTATATGGGTAGACATCGATGACGTCCCAGCTCAATCGCAACGAATACGACGGGCGCCGGTACGACCGGGAATGGCGAGCAGGTCTACATCAACGTCAGCATTGGCAAACTGGTCATCAGCCATCTCGACGAGTTCCTGCCGTCCGAGACTAACGATTTCCTGACCGCGCGCACGTACAACTCGCAAGGGCAGTTCGGCACCCTGGATGGGGAAGGCTGGACGATGAGTGAGTTCTCGCGCCTCTCGGGTGATCACGCCGTTTCAGATCGTGGTGCTGAACGGGGAGGGAGCCAGTTCACGTTCAATGACGACCCCGACAAGGGGGTGTACGTCTCGGTGGACGGTGCGGGGGCGTACGGGACGATCGCCTTCAATCCCTATTCCGTAACAGGCCGGAGGCTGATTCAAAAATGAAGATGATCGAGTTACAGGACAAATTTGCCGTACTGGTGGCTGGCAGGATGAAGTCGGCGTGGACGAAATCCGAATTCACTATGAAAACGCACCGGTCGCAGGCGTGACAAGAGAGGTGTTTACCGCATCGTTTCTGTTCAATGGCACCAAGCAGGAACTGAAGCTCTCACTCGAGGCGATCGACCTGTTGGTGGAGTTGAAGAAAAACAAACCGCAAGGCCAGGCGGAAGAGTGGCTTTGGGTGGAGTTCTTCATGGACAAGACGGGAAAGTATAAATTTGACTATATGTATGACGATCCGCCATTGATCAGGGAGCAGGTGAAGTACGCGAAGTAACTCATTGCGCCTGACTGCGAACGCCGTACGGCCGTCCTACGGGCAGCAAGGCATGCGCCGATTCGTCGGGCTCACTTGCGAATGTGGCTACATGTAGCTATATTGCGCTCATGATTTCGACTGGAATCCGTGAGCTGAAAAACAAGTTGAGCCACTACGTACGGCAGATCGAGGCCGGTAAGCGTGTGGCGGTGACAGCGCATGGGCGCGTGGTCGCCGAGCTCGTTCCGCCTGGGGCAGGGAAGCGTGGGCCGAGCCGGTACGAGGAACTCGTAGCTGCCGGCATTATCGTGCCCGCAACGCAGAAAGATGAGGGGACCCTCGAGTGGCCGGACATTCGCCTTTCGCGCGGGGCGGTCGCCGAGTTGATTGACAGCGATCGTGGCGAGCCGTAGCGGCATTCGAGCAACTCGCCGCTCCACACGGCGTTCGGCCGCTCCTGCCGAGGAGGAGGCCACCACATTCAGGTATGTCGAGACGAGTGCTCTGCTAGCCGCTCTACTGGAACAGGATGCGGCTGCACGTCATTCCCTGCGTGGCAAGCAGCGACGAGTCACGTCGGCTCTGACGTTTGCCGAAGCCTCTCGTGCCCTTGTACGAGCCCGTGTCGCTCAACGTTTGACACCCGCCGAGGAGCGCGCCGGGCTACGCTGGCTGCAAGCGTTCAGGCGCGGTTGCGATGTGGTCGCCATGACAGACGCCGTGCTTGCTCGGGCAAGCCGCCCCTTCCCTGTGGAGCCGATCCGGACGTTAGATGCCCTGCATCTGGCAACAGCAGAGTTGTTAGGTGAGCCGCCCCAACTCGTTACTATCGTAACGCGAGATTCGCGTGTCAGCGACAACGCGCGGGCGATGGGGTACGTGGTGGAGTAGTCGAATTCGACGAGAAAGGCAGAGATTTGCCCTTCGCCGCAAGATGGTCATCGTGATGACAATCGCTGGATAAAGGGTGTGATGTGCGGATGCTATCGGGTCAGCACCACGTGAGTTGCCTTCTCTGTGCTCGCGCGCTCGGTACAACGGTACCCGAGCTTGACGAGGTCAACATCGGTGAATAACCGCTCACCGGACCCGATGAGGACGGGGGAGATCGCCAGGTGGATCTCGTCGATGAGTCCGGGGCGCAGATACTGCTGAATCGTTGCAACACCGCCGCCGATCCGGATGTCCTTGCCGTTCGCCGCGGCGGTCGCTCTTTCCAGGGCGGCGTGAATGCCATCCGTCACGAAGTGGAAGGTCGTTCCACCCTGCATCTCGATCGGGGCGCGTGGATGGTGGGTCAGGACGAACACTGGAACGTGATACGGGGGAGTGTCGCCCCACCAGCCTTTCCAGGTCTCATCGGGCCAGGGGCCGCGCACAGGTCCGAACATGTTGCGTCCCATGATCCAGGCGCCGATGTTCTCGAAGCTCCGCACGGCAAAGTCGTCGTCTGTCCCAGTCGCGCCGGCGTCGTTGCCGAACATGCGCTGAAACGTCCGGGTGCCGAAGGCCCACTCGTGCAGCGCTGTCCCGCCGACGCCGAGCGGATTCTCGAGGCTTTGCAGCGGGCCGGCGCCATAGCCGTCAATCGAAATCGAAAACGCGCTCACTTTGAGCTTGGACACGGGCTTTCCCTCTTGGCTCGGACGCGGAAAAAATCGGCGTGGTGCGCACAGTAGCCCGACTGCTTGCAATGTACAAGCAGTACGCGGACGTTAGGGCGGTAGCGGAGACGGACCCGTGACACACGTCAGATTGGACGTACCGGGAAGATGCGATCAGGCTTTCACACTGAGTCCGAGGGAGGGGGCGGCGGGCAGGAGGTCGGTCAACTTGTAACCGGCATCGGCGTACGCATTCGGCATTTTGAAGGTATGGCTGTAAAACCTGTTGTGCAGCTTCAACAGGAGATCACCCTCTGCGGCGGCCTGCATTTGAACGGCAAAGCTCAAAAAGCGGGTGGCGCTGTTGGGGGCCTTGCCGAGATCCACGGGACTGCCGTGGGGCATGCTGTAAGTGCCGCCGCTATAATTCAAGGTGGACTGGACGTCGCTGCCGAGGCTGCCGAGGAAGCTCAGAAACTTGATGGCGCCGTCGACCTGGTCGCTCACGGTGCCGGAGGACCTGGCCACCTCGGTGGCGGTTTCGCCGGCGGCGAAGTTGTAGAGGGTGGTCGCATCCTCGTTGAATGCCTGTACGCTGTGGAGGAGGTCGGCATTGGTGTTGAGTTGGGTTGTCAACCAACTTTTGTCCTTCGCGCTGAGCTCGGTGGACACGACCTGGAGTGAGCCCTTCCTGGAGACGAAGTCGAATGTGGACTGGGCCAGGTCGGGACGCTGCAGAATGATCGTCTGCAGGCTCTTCTGCAACGCTCTGACGATGTTCTGGGTGTCGTCGTCGACACGGTTGCGTGCGGCGCAGGATTCTCTGAAAGCGGCGTCCTGCTCGGCCTCGGACACTCCAACGAGGGGGGTGGCTGTAATGGTCCCGGTGTTGGGGGGTGCGGGGGAATCCGCGTTGGGGGCTGACGGTGTCAGATCCATTGGGGTCAAGGTTGCCACGGGGATCGGGGTTGGCATCGGGGTCCCGGTGGGGAGGAGTGATAGTTCCATTACCTTCCTTCGTCTGCAGTCGCCGCGTCGATCAAAGCTATAGCGGCCGTTTGGGAGGGGGCTTTAATGACCGGAATCTTGGGCTGGCGGTGTGCCGTGGCGGTGGTCGGGCTGTGAGTCTGATCACACTTTGTCAAGTGGCTTATGAGCCTTTCGGCACAGGAGCGCCGGGGCACGCCGGGTAGAGTAAGTCAAACTGTGCAGGCGTCGATTTTTCACGCGCTGCAATGGAATGCTGGCACGACGCGCACGAGCGAAGTCACGGGTCTGACGGTCCTTAGTAGGCCGGGCCCCCTTACAACAAGGTGTCGGCATCCATGCGTTTCCAACAGTCGGTCGGCTCGAAATTACTGCTCGCCTTCGGGGTGGTAATCGTCCTTTTGGGGGCGGCCATTACACTGAGTATTGTCCGCTTGGCGGACTTCAATTCGGCCGTGGGGACGGTCACGGGCCCGCAACTCGAGAAGCTCGAGCTGGCCAACGAGTGGATCTTCCAGTTGCAGGAGACCGCCCGTCACACTCGCAACATGCTCATCATGGATGACAAGGAGAAGATCCGGGAGGAGATTCAGGCCACCGCGGAAACCAAGGCCAAGCGGAAAGAATACCAGGACGCGTTACAACAGCGCGTCGAGTCGGACGAGGAGAAGCGTGCCCTGCAGGCGGTGTTGGATGCGCGCGGGGTCTATGTGCCGAGGGAAGACGAGTACCTCCAACTGGTCACCGCCGGACAGATGTCACAGGCGAAGACCACCCTGCTGGAGAAGGCCCGGCCGGCGCAGATGGCCTATATCGAGGCGCTGCACCGCTTCGGTGAGTTTCAGAAGAGTCATATCGCCGCCCAGGCGGCGGAGCTCTCGGCCTCTTACAAGCACAGCCTGACTTGGGTGGTGTTGATTTCGCTCGTTTCACTCGCTGCCGGCGGTGTGATTGCGATCAAGATGGGACAGGCCATCCGCAGGCCGCTGGAGCAGGTGATCGGAATCTTTGGCAAGATGGCGGCAGGCCAACTCGACAGTCAGATCACCACGGACCGCGCCGACGAGATCGGACAGGTGCTGCGCGGGCTGAATGACCTGCAGGCTCAGCTGCGGGGGCTGATCGCTGAGAACCGAGGTCAACTGGAGGCCATTGGTAAAGTGCAGGCGGTCATTGAGTTCGATCTGGATGGGACGGTGCGTACGGCCAATGACAACTTCCTGCGGGCGTTGGGTTACTCGCTGGAGGAGATCCAGGGACACCACCACAGTATGTTTGTTGCGCCCGCGGAGCGCTCGAGCGAGGCTTATCGGCAGTTCTGGGAGAAGTTGCGTCGGGGTGAGTATGACAAGGCACGCTACCTGCGTTTCGGTAAGGGGGAACGCAAGGTCTGGATCGATGCCAGCTACAACCCGATTATTGGGGCGGACGGTAAGCCTTATAAGGTCGTTAAATACGCTAACGACGTGACTCAGCACGTCGCCGCGACCGAAGCGATGGAGCGCGCGGTGGCGCAGACCCAGGACGTGGTCAAATCGGCTTGTAACGGTGACCTGGTCGTGCGGGTGGCGGAAGGCGATAAGGACGGGGCCTTGAAGCGGATGGCGCAGTCCATCAACACGCTGCTGCAGAACATGGCGGACGTCGTCGGGAAGGTCAAGGCGGCGGCTCACGAGGTTTATAGCGGCGCTTCGGAGATCTCTCAAGGTAACGCGAACCTGTCGCAACGGACGGAGGAGCAGTCTTCCTCGCTGGAGGAGACGGCCTCGTCCATGGAGGAAATGACGGCGACGGTGAAGCAAAACGCCAACAACGCGGACCAGGCCAATCAACTCGCGACAGCGGCTCGCAACCAGGCGGAGCGGGGCGGGACGGTGACGGCCGATGCCGTGCGCGGCATGGCGGAAATCAACGATGCCTCCAAGCGGATCGCGGACATCATCTCGGTCATTGACGAGATCGCGTTTCAGACCAACCTGCTGGCCCTCAACGCGGCGGTGGAGGCTGCGCGGGCGGGCGAGCAGGGACGGGGCTTCGCGGTCGTTGCGGCGGAAGTGCGGACCTTGGCCAGTCGCTCCGCGGCGGCGGCGAAGGAGATCAAAGATCTCATCCAGGACTCGGTGAAGAAGGTGGAGGACGGTACGCAGCTCGTGAGCCGCTCGGGTCAGACACTCAACGAGATCGTGCTCTCGGTGAAGAAGGTTTCTGACATCGTGGCGGAGATCGCGGCGGCGTCGCGCGAGCAGTCGGCCGGCATTGATCAAGTCAACAAGGCGGTGTCGCAGATGGACCAGATGACGCAGCAGAATGCGGCGCTGGTGGAGCAGGCCGCTGCGGCGTCCAACTCGGTGGCGGACCAGGCGCGGACGCTGACGGCGTTGATGGAGACTTACCGGGTGGCGGGGGACAGCGGTGTTGTGAGTCGGGCTTCGGCGGCGCCAGTTGCTTCGGCGGCGTCTGCGCCGGTGGTGGCGAAGTTTGAGCGGCGGGGGGCGGCGAGGCCGTGGAGTGGGAGGGGGGGGCAGGCTACTAAGGTTGCGGCCGGCGCGGGGGAGGCTG
>Ga0105240_10001153_pt1 | contig 46285 bp, 30 predicted proteins | sample KBSC54metaG_FD_80426 | JGI IMG/M metagenome (GOLD analysis project Ga0105240, IMG submission 80426) | Corn rhizosphere microbial communities from Kellogg Biological Station, Michigan, USA - KBS C5-4 metaG | ecosystem: Host-associated > Plants > Roots > Rhizosphere > Soil | place: Michigan, USA... | reverse complement strand
GCGCCACATCCTCGGGAAGGCGCTGGAGCGAGGGGATGTGAAGGCAGGCGGCATCGTCATCGAGGCGTCCAGCGGATCCACCAGCATCTCGATGGCGCTGGTCTGCGCGCAACTCGGCCTGCGGTTCATTGCGGTGCTGCCTGAGGGCGTGAGCAGCGAGCGCGTGCTGATGATCCGCGGGTATGGTGGCACCATCCACTTCAGCAGCAAGAATGGCGGCATGCGGGAATCGATCCGCGAGTCGGAAAGGCTGGCTGCCGAAACCGGCGCCTTCCTGCCGCGGCAATTCACCAACCCGGAGAACGTGGAAGCCCATCGCCTGGGGACGGCGACGGAGATTCTGCATCAGATCCCGGGTCATCGTGTGGACGCGATTGTCAGCGGCGTCGGAACGGGCGGAACGCTGATCGGCCTCATGCGCGGGTGCAACAGCGACCATCACGTGCAGCACGCGTTTCTCGCTCGTCCGGTTAACCTCACGAGGGCGCGCGAACAGGAGTGCTGCGCTTTCAGCTACCGCATTCCCGGCGTGATGGAATGCGCGTCGGGCCTCTTTCGGGAGTCCGACTATCTGAACCTCACGACGATTGAGGTGTCGGATGACGACGCCCTCGCCACCACGCGCGAACTGATCCGCCTGGGCTTCCCGGTGGGTCCCAGCTCCGGCCTCAACTATCGCGCCGCCATGATCGCGGCGGAGAGCGTGTGGCCGGCGAAGATCGTGACGGTGTTCCCTGATCGGATGGAACGGTATTTCTCCACCGAGCTGTTTTCGCCCTTCACGGTTCAAGCAGCGTCATCGTAGGCCATGACGACTCGCTTGCCGAGTACTTCGAGAGCGGCCTGAATTCTCTGAGGCCGTGTGTCATGGTACGGATCGAGCATTCGCCGCACCACCGTTTCTCGGATATTCAGACGGCGCGCCAGTTCAGACTGACTGATACCGCTATCGCGCACCGCCCAGTAGAGGGCGAGGTTGCCAACAATCTACAAGGGCACCGGCACGAGTTTCTGCCCTCGTTTGAGCCGCGCCGGCTTCGGAACGTTCGCTTTGTGGCGCCATAGCAAAGCCAATACTGCTGCCCAGGCAATCGACTGGCTCCTCCACATTCGCGAGACCTTGGATGGACACCGGCTCGACGATCACCTGCGCTAGATGATTCAAAAAAGCCTGCTCTGCGGTCGTGGGCCCTTTTAGAATCGTGACGGCGATCTCACGCTTACCGACATCAATACCACCGCAGATCTCCAGAAACTTCTTCATGTCGCACTCCTGTTCTGCGGAGCGCCAGGGCCAGCGCAACAGAGAAGGAACTTTGCCTCACGGGCTCATACGGCCCCATACGTAGGTGCTCTACCACGCCGGCCGGGCTAGTTTGAAAAACGGGATCGAATCACCACAAAGATCGACAGCCTTCCTGGAACCCCGCATTTACACACTACTCCTGACCGAGCCAATTTTCATTGACGTAGGTGACCAGCGGTCATGAGAGTTTGAAAGAGGATTAACGCTCGCGCCGGGCCATCTTGAGGTCGTAGTGGAGTTGACGGTTTGTCCAGAACTCCGGCAGGAGCGCGGACGGCAGCTGATGCTGCTCAGCGGTCTCTTCCTCTCTGAGCATTGCCGCAGCGCACGCGTGGCCACCTATGGCTCAGTCGCTTCCAACCGTTCCTGGCATTCAGAACAGATCAACAGGTGACTGTTTCCCGCGATTTTACAAGTCCTCTGCGCCTCGAAATACCATATTGCGCTCACGACGTACCCCTAATCCGTGGCGTACTGAACCGAGCTTTCCTTCAGATACCTCGGTTTTTTACGTTACAGCAGCGGTGACACTTGGAACGACGGCACGCGTGGCATAAGCTCACTGATATATGGCGTATTCTGTGTCCCGCAGCTGCTAACAATGGCCATAGCATGTCTGCCCCAACTCCACTTGCGCGAAACCGTCGTCCACGGAATTGCCGGCGAAAGCTGTGATACTCGTGCACTGCGCCGAGCCTGGATTACTCCGAGCTTGATCGCCTCATTATGACACTTTGGCTGATTCCGAGCCTCAACGCATCCCTGAGCCTCTGGTTGACAATCCGAAGCCTGCAAGCCAAACGCCTAATCACTATTTACTGGGTTCTTGCGACGTATTTCGGGCTGCTGTTGCTTCGGGACATGTGGGTGGCGCCCATCTATTACGGAGCAGTCGCTGGCGAGGGTCTCGCGAATGCGACCGTAAATGCCTTATACATTTCCAAAATCGCACTCTCAGTATTTCTGTCTAATCTTGCGTTCTTAATGGGAGAGCAGCTCATCTTTCGGCTGACGGCCAGACCTGGACCGACTTTGCCCCAGATGGATCGGACGAGCCCGGCGGCTCGATATCTGCTGTGGTTCTATCTGGTTCTGCTGGTGGCGGGCTCGATTCTGTATCTGCCAAGCGAATTGAAATCAACCTACTACGAGAGCGTCAATAATGTCCTCCCCACGTGGCCTAAGCTCATTTTCCAACTCTCCACACCCGTCTTGGTGATTGCCGCCCTCCAGCGCCGGTACTTCATTTGCCTGGCGGGTGCTGCCGCGGGAATGAGTGTGGTGCTTGCGACCCATGTCAGGGAGCCGGTGCTGCTGACGGTCGTGCCGCCCGTCTTATTGCTGATTTTGAAGTACTCCGGGAAGTCCAAGGCGCTTGTCGTTGGCTTTGCCGTTCTGTTCCTTGCGTTAGCAACTTCCTTAGAGTACATGCGGTCGAACGAGTTTAAACCCCCGGAAGAGTTTCTGCCGCGCGGGATGTATCTGATTTCTCAACTGGTGGATGCAGGTGTCGCAGGGACTGGAAACACCTCACTCGAGATCACGGCCAAGGCCTTATTGTTCCCGTTTTACAACCGTTTGCTGACCGACGACTACAACATGCCTGCCGATTCTCCCACATACGTTGCGAACATCATGATGGCACGTCCCGTACTGGCGAGCGGGTTCCGGCACTATCCCTTTCTCTGGTACACGGACGTGTATCTTGCCGCCGGAAGGATGGGGTTCTGCCTGGGCCTTGTATGGGGAGCCATATTCGGTCTCTGGGAGGGAGCCATGGCTGGGCGAGTCCTGGTAACTGCAGTATTCCTCCCATGTTTCGTCAGGACAATATATTTGTTTTATCGCGGCGCAGGCGCTCTTGTTTTTCACATCGTGTCGCGGCAATTGTACTTTCATCTGATGGTGCTCTTGCTCACAGTGTTGTTTGCGCAGTGGACTCAGCGGCGAAATCGCTCGTCTATCCTCAAACGTGCTCCGCTGCAAGGGATAAGGCCGCGGATCTCCGCCGCACGCCTTTCATCGGTCATCAATCGACCCTTCCAGTTCAGCGCGGCCGAGCGGCGAGAGTGTCACCACCCCGTCGAAGTTACTCGCCTGAAAGGGCGGCGCGCTGAGATACGTTACCAGCACCCTGACACTTGGAAAAGGTCGACGCGTGAAATAATCTAACTCTTAGCACTGTTTTGGTGTCACCGGAACACTAGGTGGCAAGCGTCTTTTTCGGCCATTCGAGTGATCAGGTTGTGTAAATGCACAAGAGGGCGATAGCCTGCCTTGGTGCCCTGAGGCTTCAATGTTACGGCGAATCATCTTGCTTGAGATAGCTGCGTTGGTTTCCGCGATCAGCCAGCCGAAGACTCCTCTAGCCTACGTCCTCGGTCCTGACGATCAGATCACGATACACGTTCCGGACCTGCCGGAAATTGAAAACCGTTTTGTGCGGGTGGACTCGAACGGGATGATAAACCTGGCGTTAGCAGGAGACCTTAAGGTTTCCGGACAAACAGTGGACCAGGTCCGAGCTCTCGTGGAGACGCGGCTTCGAGCGTACCTACAAAATCCTGTCGTAACCGTAACGGTCACGGAATACCGCAGCCAGCCCGTTTCAGTGCTTGGAGCGGTAAACCAACCCGGAGTGCAGCAGGTGCATGGCCCTAAGACATTGTTCGAGGTGTTGTCAATGGCCGGCGGGCTGAGGAATGATGCAGGAAACCTCCTGAAGATCACCCGTCGCAAAGAGGCGGGCGAACTGCCTCTGGCCGACAAGACGCTTGATGCAAAAGGCGAATTCTATGTCGGCCAGGTTCGGATTCGTTCTGTGATGCAGGCCGACAATCCAGAGGAAAACATTCTGATTTTGCCACACGACGTAATTTCGGTACCTCGTGCCGAATGCGTGTATGTCATCGGCGCTGTCAAACGCTCGGGTGGCTTCGTGCTGAACGAGCGGGAGAATATGAGCGTCCTTCAGGCCTTGTCTCTGGCAGAGGGATTGGACCGGCAGGCTTCTCCCGGGCAGGCGAAAATCCTCCGGCCTGGCACGGATGGTCAGCGGGAGGAGATTCCGATCAATATCGGACGTGTTCTCTCTGGGGCTCTTCCCGACAAGGAACTGCGTGCCAATGACATTCTCTTCATCCCGACAAGCGTTGCAAAGAATGCGAGTATGCGGGCGATCGAAGCGGCCATTCAACTGGGAACGGGCGTCGTAATCTGGCGGCGGTAGTTATGGCGGGAATCAGATATCGAAACACCCGATCGAACAATATCCGTGTGGCCCGGCCGCAATTGAACAGGGCAGGAAATGCCGCCCTTACCCCCGGGTGGGTACAATACGTGCCACCGCCGGGGCCGGTTGACGATGTCCTCGAATCCAAAAACGGCCTGACAGTTTTGGATGTCTGGAGCACGGCTTGGCGACACAAGGGGATGATCGCTCTGGCCGGCGTCCTCGCGGCGTTGCTAGCCGCAGGTGTGACAAAGTTAGAGACGCCGATTTATCAGGCGCGCGCGACGCTCGAGTTCCAGGATTTGAATCAGGAGTTCCTGAATATCAAACAGGTGCTGCCTGTGAGCGAAAGCGCCAACTACAGCGCGCTCATTGACGTCCAGACACAGATTCAAATTCTGCAGAGCGAGCGGGTTCTCGAGCGTACCATCGCCGACCTACAGAAGCGAGAATTCAAGCAGGCAAACCTCCCGGACGCACTAGAGCGCGCCAAGAACAGCCTGACGTTAGAAACCTCAGGGCAAACGCGTGTTGTAGAGGCACGATTCACTTCGCCGGACAGTAACTATGCAAGCAACTTCTTAAACACGCTATTTAACGAATTCATAGAGCAGAACCTGGACTCGCGGTGGGAGATGAGTCAACGGACTTCGGACTGGCTACAACGGCAGCTTGGCGAAGCGCGCGCGAAACTGGAGCACTCCGAAGAGGCACTCCAGCGCTACGCGCGACGGGCGGGACTGCCTTACACAGATGAGAAAACCACGGTCACCGAACAGAAATTGATGCAGTTGCAGCAGGAATTGACCAAGGCGTCCGCCGATCGCGTGCAAACGCAATCGCGGCTGGAGATCGCGCGTCGGAGCGTGCCGGAGACTCTTTCGGACGTGCTGCACGATACCACCCTCCGGGAATACCAGGCGAAACTCACGGACCTTCGCCGGCAATATGCAGAGCTCTCAATAACGTACACACCGCAACACCCGAGTGTTAAGAAGGTCGAGGCCCAGATCTCGAGTCTTGAGGCGGCCTTAGAGCGAGAACAGCACGTCATCGTTCAGCGGATCACCAATGACTACGAGGAGGCGCTACGGCGCGAACGGCTGTTGGCCAACGATTACGGTATACAAGCTCGGGAACTCAGTTTAGAGTCTGAGAAAGCGATCGAGTTCAATATCGCCAAGCGGGAGGTTGACAGCAACCGGCAAATTTACGAGGGCATGTTGCAGCGGGTAAGGGATGTGGGCCTCGCCGGCGCCGCCGTCCGCACATCCGGGGTTCGGGTCATCGACGCTGCGAGGCCTCAGAGGACACCACACAAGCCGGTCATGTGGCATAACGTTACGGTGGGGTCCATGGCAGGTACAATTCTCGGTTTGTTCGCTGTCGTCGTACTGTACAGCGGGCGACGGACGCTGCAGGAACCGGGGGACGCAGCGCGGCTGTTCAATATCCGCGAATTGGGAGTGATACCTTCGATCGAGCGGCCCCGCTGGCTCGGGTTGGAAGTGGGCGGAACCCTGGAACGTCCGTTCGGCGGAATGTTCGGGACAACAATATGGGGAAGCGATCGCCGGCAGTTACCCGCCCTGAATCAAAAGGGTAGTCCTGTTTCAGAGTCCTTCCGCGATATCCGAACCTCTCTCATGTTCTCGCGAGCGCCCAACTATGCGCGCGTGTTGTGCTTTGCAAGCGCTCTTCCGGCGGAAGGCAAAACAACCGTGGCAAGCAACATGGCCGTGGTGGTTGCCGAATTAGGCCAGAAGGTACTGCTAATCGACGCCGATTTGCGAAAGCCGAGCATTCACAAATTTTTTGACCTGCCGCAAGTCAAAGGACTGGCCGACATTCTGAGCGGGGAAAAGGATATCGCACCCCGGCCCACCTCGATTCCGAACTTGTGGATTCTGCAAGCTGGCGCATGCTCAGGCCCAAGTGCCGCCAACCTGCTCTCGTCGCCGAGCTTTCGCAGCAGGATAGCAGAATTTCAAAGGCAGTTCGACCTCATTCTGATCGATACACCGCCGATTCTGCCGGTGACCGACGCACGCGTGGTGGCGCGAATTTCGGATGGCGTAATCATAGTGATCCGAGCCGGGCAGACCACTTGCGAGGCGGCGGAGAAGGCCCTGGAACTATTGCTGGACGATAGAGTCCCAGTAGTCGGAACTATTTTGAATAATTGGCGGCCGACCCCAACTTACATCAACTACGCAGCGGCTTACCGTAAGCGAGGCGAATACACAGCGTGACGATAGGTCCGGGAATCGCAACCCGGCGGCCAGTAAACACAATGTGCACAGTGAAAGGAACTAATGTTCACCGTGGATAGCAGGTTCTGCGCACGGTCAGCCTGGACGTCGACGTTTGGCGCCAATATTGTGGTGATGCTGTGCGGAATGGCGACCGGTATCATTTCGGCTCGCGCCCTGCACCCGGAGGGGCGGGGTGCACTGGCTGCGCTGATCCTATGGCCGCAACTGCTTGCCGACGCCGGGGTACTTGGAATTCATGAGGCGCTGACACAACGAATTGGTGCCTGCGATCGGGAAAACCGGCAAAAAGTGCTTGGAACCGCACTGGTGATTTGTTTGGCGCTATCCGTTATCGGCGTGATTGCGGGATTCGTGGCAGTGCCTCTACTGCTGGGACAAGATCGCGCCAACCTGTTCAGGCTTGCTCGATGGTATATCGCCATAGACGTGCCCGCGAATCTGCTGCTGCTCGCCCTGTATGCTTTCGATCACGGACAGATGAGGTTTTGGCGTTACAACCTCTCCCGCAGCGTGGTCCCGGTATTCTACGGCCTAGGGGTTGCGGCGCTGTTTGTAACCGGCGCGGCAAGCGTTGAGAGCATTCTTGCAGCGAATGTCGCGTCCACCCTGGCGGGTCTATGCATGACCGCTTACCTCGCTCGGGCTTCGCTAAGTCTGCAGTTCTCGCGCGCAGAAGCCGCGGTCCTGGCGTCGCTCGCCTGGCAGTTCAATATCACAGCGTTGCTGCTTCTGATCAGCAGTCAGGCAGACCGGATTGTGGTGGTTAAGTTTTGGGATAACGCGAGCGTCGGACTGTATGTGGTCGCTCTCACTGTCAGCACTACCGGCGCCCGGGCGCTGGCACACAGCTTTCATACGGTTATCTTTCCCGGAATGGTTCGCCAGCCGGATTTGGCCGCGCAGAGCCAATATCTTGCCCGCGGGCTCCGGCACACTTTTTTTCTGACGTGCCTTTCGACCGCCGCCTTAATGATCTCCTGCCGGTACCTGGTGCCGTTGCTATTTGGAAAGTCCTTTGTCGAAGCCGTCGGTCTGGCGATCATACTGCTGCTTGCGCAGATACCGAATACATTACGCCAGGTAGCCGTCAGAGCGCTTCGCGGCATTGGCGAGGGCACTCCGGGCAGCATAGCCGAGGCATTCACGGGAGCAACGTTTCTCGTCAGTGCACCGCTACTTGCGGTACCTTTCGGGCTATCCGGTCTTGCATGGGCCGTTTGTTTCGCTAACTTTGCATCACTGATCTACATCGCCGTCTACTTGCGAAAACGGCTGGGCTTGTATACGCGTGAGTGGCTGGGGCTGGACCGCCGCACCGCTTACGAACTCTATGGTTACGGACGCTCTCTATTCGCGCGGACCTAACCAAAAGTCAACTCCAACAGATTAGATGCAGGAAGACTGATGCGCGTTGTTCACCTTTTCAGAGGTTTCCACGACTACATTCGCGAACTGGTAAACGAGGAGTCGGAAATCGCCGATGTGCACGTGATCCTGTCTGAAACAGATCGCGCTATTGCGAAGGAGTTTTCTGCCGGCGTTCACGTCCACCAGATTCCGCTGCCAAGGGTCCGTAGCCCCTTTAACATTCTCTATCTGCGCCGGTTAAGAAAGCTGGTAAGTGAGTTGAATCCGGATGTTCTGCATCTGCAAAGCGGTCTGGTTTGGGAATACGGTGTGTTAGCGCGTCGCCGTTTTAGCCCGGTGGTGCTGACAGTGCACGATGTAGTGGAACATCCGAGTTGGGGTGGGTGGACTTCGGCGCCGCAGTTCATGTCAAGAGTAGCTGTGCGTACTGCGGACGCTGTCATAGTGCACGGCCAGTTTAATCGCGAGTTATTGCTGAAGCGGCATAAGGATGTGCTTCCCGGGCGAGTGTATAGTCTGAACCACGGAGTTATCTCCCGCTATGGCGAAGGCAGGGCCCGCCGGAACGTTCCGCGGGGTAGCGGCAATATCCTGTTTTTCGGCAGGATCGATAAGTATAAGGGACTAAAGTATCTCCTCAATGCAGTACAGCGATTGCGCCCACAGTTCCCGGAACTGTCCGTGGTTGTCGCAGGAGCAGTCAAGCGGCCCGAGTACTGCGAGATCCTCCGCAAGGAAAACCCCGACATCTCCTTCCGCCTTGGCTACCAGAGTCGAGACATGGTGGAGAACCTGTTCCGCTGGGCGGATGTGTTGGCGCTGCCATACCTGGAGGCTTCGCAGAGCGGCGTACTTCAGATCGCGGTGGCGTTTGGGCTTCCCGTCGTGGCTACCAACGTGGGCGCCATCCCGGAAGCGATTACGGATTCAATGAATGGCCGGCTAGTGCCTGCCGGCGACTCCGAAAGTCTTGCCGCGGCCATTGCGGATTTACTTACCGATACCGAAACCAGAGGCCGCATCATCGACACTCTCAGGACTCAGAGAAACGGAAAGTTCTCATGGTCCTCTATAGCGCGGAAGACCATGGATATCTATCGCGAAGTGATAAATATCCACCCAATCGGATCACGCGTGCCGGGTGCGGAAGCGGGGTCATGGAAATGAGCGACTTGGGCGCTCCTACAGTGACTCACGTGGTGCATTCGATCGGACGAAAATCCTTCGGCTTGGGTTCGGTAGCTGGCAGCCTTGCCGCACACCAGCAGTCGAGCGGTTGGCAGGCTGAGATCTGGTGTCTCGATGACGAGACGGAGGCTGAATGGGCATGCCGGCGTTATGGGCTACGTCCGGCGACGGTGCGGCTGTTTCCGCGGTTCGGGCCCGAGAGGTTCTACTATGCGCCGTCAATGGAGCGGGAGGCGCGAAAACAGTCCAGGCTTGCTGGTTCCATACTTCATCAGCACGGGATCTGGTCGGGGTTGTCGAGGGTCAGTGGCCGCTGGCGAAAGCATGCGCGAGGGTCCGTAGTGGTGGCGCCACATGGAGCGCTGGCGCCCTTCGCGCGCCGCGTGTCGGCCTGGAAAAAGCACATCGCGTGGGCCGCTTATGAGCGTGAAAACCTGGAGAACTGCGCCTGCGTGCACGCCTTGAACGAGACGGAAGCAGTGCAGTGCCGTGAGTTCGGGGTGAAAAGGCCGATCGCGGTTATTCCGAACGGCATCTCGCCAGACTGGCTGGAAGAGGCAGTCGACCAGGCCGTTCTTCGCACGAAGTTAGGACTGCCGCGGGACGTGAAGATCATGTTGTATGTGGGGCGCCTCCACCGTCAGAAAGGGTTGTCGATGCTTTTGGACGCCCTGGCGCTTTTGCGTCCGTCGCTCCTGAAGGAGTGGAAAGTGGTGATCGGCGGCATTGATGAGCGAAACCATCAGAGCGAACTGCGGGCACAGGCGCAGCGGCTCGGCTTGTCGGGATCGATTCTCTTCCCCGGGCCTCTGTTTGACGCAGAGAAGCGAGCCGCCTTTGCGGGCGCGGATCTATTCGTCCTGCCCAGCTATTCCGAGGCATTCCCGATCGGAATTCTCGAAGCGATGGGCGCCGGTGTTGCGGTAATCACGACGACGGCGGTCCCGCTTGACGAGCTTCGGTCGGGGGCATTCGGCTGGTATGTAGCGCCGGAGAGGGATGCGATCTCCGCTGCGATCAACGATGCCTTCAGTTGCGAATCGAAGGAATTGCGGAATATCGGCAGCCGCGGAAGAGAGTTGGTCCGCGGTCACTACACTTGGCCGCGAGTCGCCGCTGAGACAGAGAGACTTTATCAATGGCTGGCGTGCGCATCGCCCCAGCCGGAATTCGTAAGAGTCTAAACCGGGCATAGCGCCCAAAGAGACGCATGCAACAAATCGTACAAGACATCCATCATGGTCGAACGGTCGTCAGGTCAGTTCCGCCCCCCATCTGTGCGCCTGGCCACGTCCTGATCGCGAATGCCGCGTCACTAATCTCGGCGGGGACCGAGCGGTATGTGGTAGAACTGGCGCGCAAGAGCATAGTCGGCAAGTTGCGAGATCGGCCCGATCACGCCCGGCGAATGATGCAGAAGATCCGCGATGAGGGCATCCGAGCCGCTGTTTCTCAGGCTCAAGCGAAACTGGACGAGCCAATGCCGCTCGGGTACTCCTCCGCAGGCATCGTGCTCGAAGCAGGCCGCGGTGTGCAGGAATTCAAGCCGGGTGACGCTGTGGCCAGCGCCGGGGCACATGCAGCGGTTGTATCCCTGGGTCGGAACCTGTGCGCGTGCATTCCGGATGGTGTGAGCTTCGAGCAGGCGGCATATACGTCCGTGGCGGCGGTCGGACTCCAAGGCTTGCGGCTCGCAAGTCTGACTCTGGGCCACCGCGTCCTGATCATAGGGCTCGGACTGATCGGGCAGATTTGTGTGGCGCTTGCGAAAGCCCATGGTTGCGCTGTGTTCGCCACAGACGTTGATCCCGAGAAGTTGGCGTTGGCACAGAAAATGGGCGCGGACCAAACCGGGCTCGGATCGCCCGTCGATGCAGTGCTGAAGTTTGCGGATTCGAAAGGCGTCGATGCCGTAATCATAACGGCGGCCACTAAAAGTAACGAGCCGATCGAGTTTGCGGCGGACGCATGCCGGCCGCGAGGCCGTATTGTCTTGGTTGGCGTGACCGGATTGAACGTGCCCCGAGCGCCTTTCTTCAAGAAAGAACTGGAATTTACGGTCTCCTCGTCGCTAGGTCCGGGACGGGGCGATCCCAGTTACGAGCAAAAGGGGATCGATTACCCCATAGGACACGCCCGCTGGACCGCGCAACGAAATATGCGAACGGTGCTTGAGCTTATGGCGTCTGGACGGTTGCCGGTTCAAGAGCTGACAACCCACCGTTATCAGATTGAACAGGCGGCCGAAGCGTATGACCTCATCGGCTCGAAACGCGAGAGATACCTCGGGGTTGTGGTGACTTACCCGGGAGAGCCGCCGCGTCCCACGCGGCGCGTGACGCTCGCGTCGGCGCGCCAGATAACGGGAGACATCGGTGTTGCGCTGATCGGCGGCGGAAATTTCGCGCGCCTGATCATGAGTCCTATTCTCCGCAAGCTGCCCGGAATAACCTGGCGGGGCATCTGTACGGCTAACGGCATGAACGCGGAAGACCTCGGGCGGAAAATGAACTTCGGGTTTGCGACCAGCGATGTGGCGGAGATCTGGAACGATTCGCAGACGTCGGCCGTCTTCATCGCGACCCGCCACGATTTGCACGCCGATCTTGTGATTGCAGCACTACAAAGCGGCAAGCACACTTTCGTTGAGAAACCCGTCTGTATCACGGAGGAGGAATTGGAGCGAATCCGGGTCTGCGTAGAGGATCTCGGCGACCGTTGCCCCATACTCATGGTCGGTTTCAACCGGCGATTTGCGTCTGCCACGCAAAAGTTCCGCACCTTCTTTCAAGGCCTTGTGCCCAAGACTATCTCGTACCGCTTCGCTGCTGGAGCGATTCCGCGCGAGCACTGGACGCAAGACGAAGACGTAGGTGGCGGCAGAATTGTCGGGGAGGCCAGCCACGCAATTGATACCTGTGTGGCGTTGGCCGAAAGCGTACCGCAGAGAGTCTATGCCGAGTCAGTCGGCGGCCAATCCGGGCTTGAGGTCACGGACGACAAGGTCTTCATCACGCTGCGACATGCAAACGGCAGCATATCCAACATCTCTTATCAGTCGGACGGCCCCAGGGGGTTTCCTTCCGAACGGATCGAGGTATTTGGTGGCGGGCGCGCGGCAGTTAACGATTCCTGGAGCGCGCTCCAGTTCTGGGACAGTTCCGGTTCGAGAAAGGAATCTGGAGGACGGGAAAAGGGCCACGCGGCGGAATTCGAAGCCTTCCTGGATACCTGTCGAAAAGGCGGTAACTGGCCGATACCGTGGGACGAGCTTTATGGCGTAGCCTGGTCGGCTCTGATGGCGGTCCGAAGCATTCGGGAAGGTGTACCGTTCGGTTCAGATTCCGTAATCGAATCAGACTGGGCGGGGATCGAGTAGACATCGAACATGTGCGGCATTGCCGGAATTTTCAATTACGCGGAACCCGACCGCGACGTCGACCGCGAACTTCTCGTCCGCATGACCCGAAAACTCGCACACCGCGGGCCGGACGGGGAGGGCTTCTACGTGAGCGGTCCGGTGGGTTTGGGACATCGCCGGCTCGCGATTGTCGACGTCTCGCCCACAGGCGCCCAGCCGATGAGTGACCCGGATGGGAACTATTGCCTCGCGTTCAACGGCGAGTTCTACAATCACCGCTCGTATCGTCAACGACTGGAATCGAACGGGCATCATTTCCGGGGATCCTCAGACACAGAGACTCTGCTTTATCTTCTTCAGGACGAAGATCCCGACTGCCTGACTGACGTGGCGGGAATCTTCGCGCTGGCGTTTTGGGACAAGAGGCGGCACGTGCTGACGCTGGCTCGCGATCCGTTGGGTGTAAAGCAACTCTATTATTACGACGACGGCCGGCGGCTTCTTTTCGGAAGTGAGATCAAAGCTCTACTGGAATCGGCCGATGTTCCGCGCCAGGCAGATCCGGAAGGCGTGAACCAATATCTTCACTTCCATACTCCGCTGTTCGACAGGACGTTCTTCCGACACATCAAGCAATTGCGTGCTGGAGAGTATCTCCAGATTTCACGCCACTCGGCACGGGTGAGGAAGTATTGGACAGTTGGCGATTTCGGCGGAACGGCACACGAGCCGGAAAGCCGTGTGGATGAGCTTCGCGATCAATTGAAAACGATTGTTGGCGAGCAACTGATGTCCGACGTGCCCGTAGGCTGCTTCTTCAGCGCCGGCATCGACTCGAGCGCCGTAGCGGGTTTCGCCGTGAGAAATGGAAGACCGCTCGAATGCTTCGGAGTCCACTTTACCGACCAGGGAGTTGTCGACGAGCGCCCGTACCAGGAAGCGGCGGCCCGGAAAATGGGGCTCTCGCTCAATTTGATCACTCTGGACGGCTCCAGTTTTCGGGACGATCTTCCCAGGCTGATGTATATCCAGGATCAACCGGTCATCGGATCCGCGATGTTTCCGATGTATTCCGTCAGCAAGCTTGCGGCGGAGAAGGTCAAAGTCTGCCTGGGAGGGCAAGCGGCGGACGAGATCTTCGGCGGGTATGCGCGTTACGCGCTGACGAACCCCGGGCACGTGATTCGCTCCTGGTTCGGCAGGAGGACTCACGGAGGAGCAACTGGCGCGCCTGCGGCGGTAGTGGGAGGCAACCTCGGCCGGCAACTGAGAGACGTTCGGAATCTACGACGCTTGTGGAAGACCGCCGCCAGTTTCGGCACTTGGGAGGACCGGTACTTCAACCACTCTGCAAAAGTTCCGGAGGCGGCGTGGCGAAATCTCGTGAGCGCCCCCGAATTCTTCAATCGTGAACAATGCCGGAGCATGTTCCATGATTCGGTTCGCCGTTCTCCCGCGCCGGATGCTCCGTCGAAGGCCATGCATTGGGACATCCAGACATACCTGACGGGTCTGTTTCAGCAGGATGATCGAATGTCCATGGCGGTGAGCCTGGAGTCTCGCGTACCGCTGGCAGATCCCCGGTTGGTTCGATTCGCATGCCAGACCTCTTCGGGCCTGAAATTCCGCGCGGGCGCCACGAAATGGATTTTGCGCAGGGCCGTCGCCGACATGCTGCCCCCGGACGTGCTGAACCGGAGAAAGGTCGGTTTCGATACCCCGGTAGAGCGCTGGATGAAACATCAGCATTTGGACTTTGTCAGGGAAATGCTGCTGTCGCAACGGTCCCGGACACGTGGGATATTCGACGCGAAGAGACTTGCGGCCCTGATTGACGCCACGGATGAGCCGTTCTGGATCGACCTCGTGTGGAAGGCACTCGCGGTGGAGACGTGGTGCACCGTTTTCCTGGATGCCAACGCGGAAGGCGACCACGCAGCAGAGCCGATCGTCTATCAGGCAACTTCAGATCCGAGAGCTCGTCCTACGGGTGAAACTCCGCATCCCATAAGCATTCCGGACGTTATCCAGGAGATACGCGAAATGGGAGTTCGCGGAGCGGTATCGCGGGCCGCCTGGGAAGTTAAGGTTCGGCTCGGGAGTCCCCAACTCGAAACCGCGCGGCGGAAGAAGTTGGACCCGCCAGAGCTTGCCGGGGCGGACCACCCCTCCAGGAAACCGCCGTTCCTGTTCGCAAACCCGGAACACGTGGTGCAAGCGATCAGGGGCCGATTATTAGACAAACAAGAGGAACAACTCGCGGCTGCAGCGAGGGAATCCACATTGGGCAGAATTATCTGCTTTGGCCGTTGGACTGCAGATTTCGATAACCCGATTGACTGGCACAAAAACCCGCATAACGGACAGCGTTGGCCTGCAGAGCGGCATTGGTCGAGGTCGCTGACGAACCAGCAGAGAATCGGTGACGTGAAACTAACGTGGGAGGCGGCGCGCTTTCCGCAGGCCTACCGAATCGCGAGGGCCGCAGCATGCCGGCCGCACAGCGCCGGCGAGCTTTGTGCGGCATTCACTGAACAGGTGCGGAGCTTCGTCCGGGAGAACCCGCGGGATCACGGCATCCATTGGAACTCCGGCCAGGAGATTGCTATTCGTCTGGTCTCGCTGGTTTTTGCTCTCGACGCGTTCTCGCAACTGCCCGCGAAATGCGGCGAACTCTCGGACGTGGTGCTTCGCTACATACCAGAAGCGGCAGAACACATCGCCCGCCATATCGAATTCGCGCGGAACTCGGTGAATAACAATCACCTCATCTCAGAGGCCGTGGGCCTGTTCTTGGCTGGTTGCGTGTCCTCCGACCCGCGATCCAACGAGTGGATGAAACTCGGTCACGATCTGCTGTCCAGTGAAGCGGAGCGGCAGTTCTTTTCCGATGGCGGGTATTTGCAGCAATCGCACAACTATCACCGCTCGGTGCTCCAACTTTATCTCTGCGCGACTGCGTTGGCCCGACGGCGAAGAACTCAAGAGGATAAGCGGTGGCTGGCTGCCATGGAGAGGTCGCTCGATTTCCTTTATCCGCAGCAAAACCCCGAGGATGGCCGTCTGCCGAATTATGGTGCAAACGACGGCGCGATGCCCTGTGTCCTGACGTGCTGCGATTTCTCGGATTTTCGCCCTTTATTGCAGGCATTGAGCATCGCATGCCGGGGAGAGCGAATCTATGAACCGGGACCGTGGGATGAGGAGGCAGCCTGGCTTTTCGGAGCCGGCGCACTCGATCTGCCGCTTCGTACCCCAAACCGCAAATCCGCATCTTTTACTTATACGGGTCACCACGTACTTCGAGGGAACGAACCATCCAGTTTCACCACGTTTCGTTGCGGAACGGTCCGCGAGCGTTTCTCTCAGATTGACATGTTGCATCTGGACGTTTGGTGGCGTGGACAAAACGTCCTTGTGGATGGCGGCAGCTACCTCTACAATGCCGGCGACCGGTGGCATGACCACTTCCACAGCACCGCGGTCCATAACACCGTTACGGTGGACAATCGCGACCAAATGCTTCATCTGCGCAAATTCAAGAATATCCACTGGATCCGAGCGAAATTAGAGCGCTTCGAAGACACTGCGGAGTGGGCCCTCTGTGGAGGCACCCATTACGGGTACCGCAACGGACCGGATAAGGGCTGCATTCATAGGCGTACCGTCCTGTTCCTGAAGGACGACACATGGATCGTGGTCGACGAACTCACGGGCGCGGGTGCTCATAGTGCGCGGCTGCATTGGCTATGCGGACCGTATCCCCATGATGCCGATGCGATGAACGCATCATTGGTGCTGGACACACCCGCGGGTCCGTTTTCCGTGGCCGTACGGGATCAAAACAGCGCCGTTCCGACCGGCGACATAGTAGCCGGGCAAGAGACGCCTCCCCGTGGATGGCTTTCGCGTTACTACGGAGAAAAACTCGCCGTGCCATCTTTGGCCGTCGAATCGCGCGGAGAGCTACCCCAGACGTTTGTGAGCGTCCTGGGCGCAGGGCGAAGGATCTCAATCGACCTTACAGCAGGCACGTGGAGGGTGCGTACAGAGCGTCAGGAAGTTCAGTTCCGCCAGATCGACGGTTCGATCGAGCTGTTGACGACAGGGAAGGCATTGCTGCACGTATGAAGATCCTTGTCGTCCATCAGTACTATCTCCTGCCGGGCGCCTCCGGCGGATCGCGTTTCAACGAGATGGCGCGTCTCTGGGCCGAGGCAGGCCACGACGTGACTGTCATCGCCGGGACGGTAAATTATCTGACCGGGAAAATGCCGGAGCGGTATCGGGGACGTTGGATCGTTCAGGAACAAGATGGCGCCGTCAAGGTGTTGAGATGCCACGTAGCCGATAGCTACAACAAAGGCTACAAGGGGCGGACGTGGGCATTCGTTTCATTCATGCTTTCGGCCGCCTCAGCGGTGTTCAGAATCGAACGGCCCGACGTGGTGATCGCAACGTCGCCTCCCCTGACCGTGGCTCCGGTTGGGTGGGCAGCCGCGCACAAGTTCCGGCGACCCGTGCCATGGATATTCGAGGTGCGAGATTTGTGGCCCGAGAGCGCCATCACGACGGGCGTATTGCGCGCGAACTCGGCTCTGGCCAGGTGCTTGTACGCTCTGGAGCAATTCGCTTATCGGAGCGCCACCCGTATCAACGCTCTGACGCCTGCTTTCAAGGAAGTCATTGTCCAGCGTGGGCTCGCCAAGCCGGAAAAGATCACAGTAATTTCCAACGGCGCAGACCTGGATAACTTTCGACCCGGACCGCGGGACAACGCAGTGAGGCGTGAGTTCGGGTGGGCGGAACGTACCGTGTTTCTCTACGCAGGGGCGCACGGCAAAGCCAATTCGCTGATGCAATTGATAGATGCCGGCGAACGGCTACGAGACAGGACGGATATCCTGATCGCTTGCGCCGGAGATGGACCAGAGCGCGAGATGCTGCAAGCAGAAGTAAGAATCCGAAACCTCCAGAACATCCTGTTTTGCGGTGCTCAACCGAAATCGCGAATGTGCGATTTCGTTAATGCTGCCGATGCCGGCGTCGCGCTGCTCCAAAAGAACCCGACCTTCCGCACCGTATACCCGAATAAGGTTTTCGATTACATGGCATGCGAGCGCCCGACGCTTCTCGCCATTGATGGCGTGGCCCGCAAACTAGTCTGCGACGAGGCTGCGGCCGGAGTGTTTGCCGAACCTGAGAATCCCGATGCGCTGGCCGCCGCGATCTGCTATCTCGCCGACAATCCCGCGATTCGAGGCGAGATGGGAAGGCGTGGACGGGAGTGGGTCCACGCCAACGCGAGCCGAACGGCACTAGCTGAGCAGTACCTCGACGTGCTTGCGGAAGTCGCACGAAAGTAGCTGCAACTTGCTAAAGAGAACTTTCGATTTCACTCTTGCGCTCGTCGCGCTGATCACACTGATGCCCATCATGGGTTTGATCGCAGCAGCGATCAATGTCTTCTGCGCAGAGCCATGCATCTTCCGGCAGAGGCGGATCGGAGCGGGAGGCAAGGAATTCACGGTTCTGAAGTTTCGAACCATGTCCGAGGACAGAGATGAGAACGGCATGCTCCTGCCGGATGCCGAACGCCTCACGCGTTTGGGCCGCTTCCTGCGACGGACCAGCCTGGACGAACTGCCTCAGTTCTGGAATGTTCTGCGAGGCGATATGAGTATCGTGGGGCCGCGGCCGCTCTTGCCGGAATACCTGCTGCGCTACAACAATTTTCAGCGCCGCCGCCATGAGATACGGCCGGGCATTACCGGTTGGGCTCAGGTCAACGGCCGGAACGGGCTCAATTGGGAAGAGAGGTTCGAGTTGGATGTCTGGTACGTGGACCACAGGAACATGATGCTGGATTTTCGGATCTTGTGGCTGACTGTGGGAATCGTAGTACGGCGTCAGGGGATACAACAGCTCGGATGCGCAACAATGCCCCCGTTCATGGGCAGCGGGCAGGAGGCCCGAAACGCATGACAGGGCTGGTGCTTTGGGGTGCGGGAGGGCATGGGAGCGTGGTTCTCGACTGCGCGGTCGCGTCGAGGGCATTCGACCCTATCTGCTTCGTTGACGATGGTTGGGAACACGAGCGCTCTTTCCACGGTCGTGAACTGCTCGGCACCAGTAGCAAATTGGAACAAGCCCGAAAGTTGGGCTACTCGACCTTTCTCATCGCCATCGGTTCGAACGCGACAAGGCGGTCCTGCTTCGGCCGGGCGCTGGGATACGGGCTGGAACCCGCGGTAGTCATTCACCCTGGCGCAACGGTGTCCACATCGGCAGTCATCGGCGGCGGCACCGTCATCATGCCGGGGGCCGTGGTCAACGCGGGCGCCCGCATCGGGAGGAACTGCATCATCAACACTGCGGCAGTCGTTGAACACGGGTGTCTGATCGAGGATGACGTCCACATCTCACCCCGAGCTGCTTTGGGCGGTGGCGCTGCAGTGCATCGTTTGGGCCACGTCGGAATTGGAGCGATCTTACTCCCGGGCGCGGATGTCGGCGAAGGTGCGGTAATAGGCGCCGGCGCCGTGGTCCTGAATCGTGTGCCGGCCGGAGTAACGGTTGTAGGAGTGCCGGCGCGGCTGCTCGATCGGCGCCGGGGTCTGAAACATCATGCCTAGAATTCTCCTTTCCGTGCCCCACATGGGGACGGCTGAAATGCGGTTCGTCAAAGAAGCCTTTCAGGAAAATTGGCTGTCGACTGTCGGGCCGCACATCACCGCTTTTGAAAAAGAATTTGAAGCGTACGTCGGCCTACCTGCGGCCGCGCTGGCGAGCGGTACAGCGGCGATTCACTTAGGGCTGCGACTGCTGGGCGTAGGACCCGGCGACGAGGTGTTCTGCCCGACGCTCACCTTCGTAGCAACCGCAAACCCGATCCAGTATCTTGGCGCCCGTCCGGTATTCCTCGATAGCGATAGCACCACCTGGAATCTGGATCCGGACCTCCTGGCAGATGCGCTGCGTGACCGCGCCAGGACAAACAGTCTGCCGAAGGCCGTCATCGTAGTCCACCTGTTCGGCCAGTGCGCCGACATGTCGCCGATCCTGGAGGCTTGCGAACGATATTCCATTCCTGTGCTCGAGGACGCGGCCGAAGCTCTTGGGTCAACCTACAAGGGCCGGCCAGCCGGCTCCTTCGGCGATGTCGCCGCCTTCTCATTCAATGGGAACAAGATCATAACCACCTCGGGTGGCGGGATGTTGGTTTCACGCAACCGCGAGTGGGTAGACCGGGCCAGGTTCTGGGCTACGCAGGCGCGGGACGCCGGTATCGAATACTGCCACTCGGAGATCGGCCACAACTATCGAATGAGCAACGTGCTCGCCGGAATCGGACGAGGTCAGATGAAGGTGCTTCCCAGGCGCGTCAAACAGCGGAGAGCCATCGCCCACCGATACCGCAAAGCCTTGTCGGATCTTCCGGGTATTTCGTTCATGCCACAAGCCGGTTACGGATTACACACTAACTGGCTAAGCTGCCTGCTTATCAATGAGAGCGAGTTCGGCTGTTCGCGTGACGAGTTGATTCATCGCTTGGACACAGCCGACATCGAGAGCCGGCCAGTCTGGAAGCCGATGCATTTGCAACCTTTGTATTCGTCCCTGCCGCGATATCGCGGTGAAGTGGCGGAAGACTTGTTTCGCCGGGGTATCTGCCTGCCAAGTTCCAGCAGTCTAAGCAGAAGCGATCAGCAGCGCGTCATATCCGAAATAGCTCAGGCTGCGGCATACTCGAAAAGCAGACTGGCGCATTGCGCAGCCTCGGTTGGCTACAGGTTTGCTACAGATAGCGATTAGCCCTCCAGATTACTTCTATCCGCAGGACGCAGGAATCAAAAATGTCCAAGATTTCTAACTTGCTTCATTTTGATCGATTCGGCTGGTGTCGTTCGCGCGTGTACGCAGGCATCGCACACATTACGCTGTTCGCCTTGTCTGGGCTTGCAGCGTATCTGTTGCGATTCGATTTCCACATCAACGCAACCTACCGAACTCAGTTGTTACAGACGATTCCAATATGGATCGTCGTGAAAATGATTATTTTCTCCGCGGGACATTTGAATCGCGGCCTGTGGAAATATGTCTCTGTTCCAGACCTGATCTCAATCGCCCTCGCGAATCTCCTGGCATCCGCCTTATCAGCCGGGATCATCTATACCTTTGACGTCGGATTTCCCCGCTCCGTCGCAATTCTGGATTTCATCTTGTGCCTGAACGGCACTGTTGGACTGCGTGTCGCTATGCGCCTGGCGGCCGAACGGCGAAGGCGTTCCGGTTCACGCATAGGACGGGCGCGGACGCTGATATACGGCGGAGGGGCCGCCGGCATGATGCTACTGCGCGAGATTCGCGACAGTTCTTTGCGGTACGAAGTATGTGGCTTCATTGACGACGATCCGGGCAAAAAACGAATGTTTATCTTGCGTGTACCCGTCCTTGGGGCAGGCAAGGACCTAGCGGCGCTCGCCCGAGCGCACCGGATTGCGCAGGTGCTGATTGCCATTCCATCCGCTACCGGCGAACAGATGACCCGTATCCTCGAAAACTGCTACGATTCGAACGTCCCGTGTAAAACGGTGCCCGGGTTCAAAGACATTATCGAAGGCCGCGGTCTCTCTGCACAGATTCGCGAGGTGGCCGTGGAAGATCTGCTTGGGCGAAATCCGGTAATGCTCGACGAATCCGGCATCCGCGAGCATCTACAGTCCAAAGTGGTGATGGTCACGGGCGCCGGCGGATCCATAGGCTCGGAATTGTGCCGCCAGATCGCGCGCTTCGAGCCGCAAGCGATTATCGGATTCGACATCGCCGAAACTGCGCTTTTCCAAATTGAGCAAGTGATGCTCGAGGCATTTCCCACGGTTCGATTCATTCCCGAGATCGGCAGCATCCAGAACCCCGCACGGTTGGACCAGGTGATTGCTCAATACTCGCCGGCGGTGATTTACCACGCCGCCGCCTATAAACACGTACCGATGATGGAAACGCACATCTTCGAGGCCACCCAGAACAACATCCTCGGGACATACAACGTGGCCGCCGCGGCCGCGCGCCATGGCGTTGAACGTTTCATCATGATTTCCTCAGATAAATCGGTCCATCCTGTCAACATCATGGGTGCGACCAAACGTATCGCGGAACTGCTGATCAATGGAATGCAAGCTGAGAAAACCAGATATAGTTCAGTTCGTTTCGGGAATGTGTTGGGCAGCAACGGCAGCGTTGTACCGATCTTCAAAAAGCAGATCGCGGCGGGTGGGCCCATCACAGTTACTCACCCGGAGATGCGCCGGTATTTCATGACCATACCCGAGGCCGCTCAGCTCGTACTCCAAGCCGCGGCCATGGGTCACGGCGGAGAAATTTTCGTCCTCGACATGGGGGAGCCGGTCAAGATCGTCGACCTCGCACGAAAAATGATTCTTCTCTCCGGGTTTACGCCAGACCATCAAATTAAAATCCAGTTTGTCGGCATACGCCCTGGTGAGCGCCTGTACGAAGAGCTCCGGACGTTGAACGAAGACGTGGTTCCTACTTACCACGAGAAAATTAAGATCTTTGTCGACCACAGCGCCAGATTCGATCTTTCCTGCATCTCGGCGCTGCACGAGCTCATTGACCGGGCCGATGCCACCGGTTTGCTCCTGGAGATAAAAGATCTCATCCCGGATTTTAATCCCGGCGCTCACCTTTTGCGCCAACTCGTCCAGGAATCGCGCATGCAAAGTGGACTGCAGGTTGAGAACGCTGTAGTCGCTCAGGTCCAGTAGTTCATTCTCCGTGACACGCCAATACATTTTCTGGTTATGAGCTCGCTACATATACCAAGCCGGCAACATTACGCGATACTTTCAAGTGAGGCGGTGCATGTTCCCGAGGGTTTACCGCAGCGGTTTCGGTCGTCACTTCGGAACGCATTTCTATCGACTCTTGCTCCCTTGCTACGGGCTAGTTTCAAGCCGTCCCTTAGCTGTTTGTATTGCCATTACGTTTTCGACGACCAAGTGCGGGAATTTGAGCAATTGCTGAAGACACTGCAAAGTTTGGCCACCTTCGTCGACTCAGATACCTGCTTTGCGCTTCTCGCCGGCAGGAAACTCTTGGACCGGCACTACCTTCATTTGTCTTTCGACGACGGATTTAAGAACCTGTTGTCCAATGCCGCGCCCGTGCTGGCGCGCTTGGGCATTCCAGGAACAGCGTTCGTGCCCACGGCCATTCTCGACGCGGACTATGACACGGTTGCCAGGTATTGCCTGCAAATCACTCGCTACGCCGCCCCCATTGAAATGCTCTCGTGGTCGGACGTGAGGGAGTTGTCCTCCATGGGCTTTGCAATCGGTTCTCACACCCGAAGCCACGCACGGCTTTCAGAGCTAAGCACTGAAGAGCAGTTTCGGGAAGAGATCATGTTTTCCAAGACGGACATCGAACAGAAGTTAGGAATGGAGTGCCCATATATCGCGTGGCCCTACGGAACTCGCGGCGACACGTCTACACGTTCGCTGGAATACATTCAGCAGTGCGGCTACAGCGCCTGTTTCGGAGCTTTCCGCGGGCGAGTGCTGCCCGGCATCACTAATCGCTATGCGATACCGCGACACCACTTCGAAGCGGACTGGCCATTAAACCATGTTACCTATTTTCTGGCGCGCAACAGCCGCGAAAGTACGATTACATATGAAAACTGCAAATGATGAAGCGTGTCTCGCAATTGAGGCCCAGCTTCGCTCATACATCGACACCAATCTGGTGTACAGCGACGAGTTGCCCTACAAAGACGACAGCTCTTTCCTGGAAGAAGGGCTAATCGACTCGATGGGTGTGATGGAACTGGTGTCCTATGTTCAGTCCCAGTTTGGAATGACCGTGGAGCCGTCGGAGATCACACCGGACAACTTCGATTCTATCGACAGGCTGGCAAGCTTCATTCGGCGAAAGCTCTGCCTATCACCCATTCCCGAGGACGACGATGCTGGTACAAAACGGGCTGCAGGAAAATAGCCTTCGACAGCCGGAAAAGGTGGCCCTGGTCTGCGGCTGTCGACGATCAACGTACAGCGAGCTCAACAGCACCGCCGACCGGCTGGCAACCGCCATGCAGGATATAGGCGTCTGCCGGGGCGACCGTGTGGCTATCCTTCTCCCGAACGTCCTGGAGTCTGTGGTGGCCCTATTCGCAACTCTGAAGTGCGGGGCCGCATTCGTCGCCATCAACGACTCGACGAAGCCCGAAAAGCTAAGCGATATCCTGCACGACTGTGAGCCCGTTGTAGTGGTCACAAATGCAAGTCTCGCGGCTCGCGGCAAGGTTGAGGCTGCATGCCGCAGCCTTAACCGTCGTGCTGCCATCATCTGCACTGGGGATCCGGCCGTTCTGGACGTGCGAGGGTGTCTGAGCTATGAGCGAATTCAGCAGACGTTCCCGGCTTCCCCGATCGCCGTCGAGGCAAATCCAGAGGACCTCGCGTGCCTGATTTACACCTCGGGGAGTATCGGCGAGCCGAAAGGCGTCATGTGCAGCCACGAAAGCATGGTGTTTGTTGCCGCTTCCGTTATCAGCTACCTGGAAAACACCGAGGCGGACGTAATCATGAACGTGCTGCCGCTTTCTTTTAGTTATGGGCTGTATCAGGCGCTTATGGCATTCACATTTGGCGGGACTCTGGTGCTGGAGCGTTCATTTGCCTATCCGGCCGTGCTTCTCGAGCGCATCGCCAAAGAACAGGTTACAGGGCTCCCGGGCGTGCCGAGCATATTCGCCGTTCTGTTGCGCATGGATCTTACGGCATTCGATCTCTCCAGTCTGCGATACATGACAAATGCCGCTGCCGCACTCCCGCCGGCGCACATTCAAGAGCTTCGACGCAGGCTTCCGTGGGTAAAACTATTCTCGATGTATGGCCTGACGGAGACGAAACGGGCACTGTACTTGCCGGCGGAACAAATTGATCGTCGCCCTGGTTCCGTGGGCATTGCGATTCCCGGCACCGAGGTCTGGATTGAAGATGAAATCGGCAACCGCCTCGGTCCGAATCAAATCGGAGAACTGATCGTTTGCGGGCGTCACGTGATGCAGGGATACTGGCGCGCCCCGGAGGCGACTGCGGCCCGTTTTCGCCCTGGCTTGCGGCCGCGAGAACGAATTTGCCGGACGGGCGACCTCTTCCGAATGGACGACGACGGCTATCTTTATTTCGTCAGTCGAGAGGACGACGTCATCAACACACGGGGTGAGAAGGTGGCGCCGCGCGAGGTGGAAGCGGTTCTGCACCGAATGGACGGGGTGGCGGAGGCAGCCGTTCTCGGTGTTCAGGATCCCCTTCTCGGCCAGGCCGTAAAAGCGGTCCTGGTGGCTGACACCGCCCGTGTGAACAGAGTCAGGGTGCTCGCGCACTGCCGCGCAAATCTCGAGGAATACATGGTTCCGAAATACGTTGAATTCCGATCTGAACTTCCCAAAACGGCTTCCGGCAAAGTGCTGAGAAGGAGCTTGCTCTAATGTGCGGGATTGCCGGCATTATCAGATCCGAGCCTATCGACCCTGCGCACGAAGATGGGAACATCCGCCGCATGCTGGGGGCTATCAAACATCGCGGTCCGGACCAATTCGGCATTTATAGCGATCAGATTGCAAGCCTCGGCAGTGCCCGCCTGAGCATCATCGATGTGGCCAAAGGGCGGCAGCCCATCTGCAACGAGGATGGCACTCTCTGGATCGTGTTCAATGGAGAAATCTTCAACTTCGTCGAACTGCGACCCGAGCTGAAACGTCGCGGTCATCGCTTTAGGACAAACACCGATACCGAAGTTCTCCTGCATGCGTTTGAGGAATTTGGCGCGGATTGCCTCCAATACGTCAATGGCCAGTTTGCAGTTGCAATTTGGAATTCACTAACGCGCGAGTTGTTCCTCGCCCGGGATCGCATGGGAATCCGGCCTCTGTTTTACACGCAGACGAGTGACGGCTTGTTTTTTGCGTCCGAGGTAAAGGCTCTCTTGGCGTTACCGGGCATCGTGGCGGAGATAGATCCGGTCGCTTTAGACGAGGTGTTCGTTTACTGGGGCACGCTACCCGGGGGAACGATTTTTCGTGGCATACGGGAGGTATTGCCGGGCCACTATCTCACGTGCCGTGCCGGGGGTGAAGTAACGCTCCGCCAATACTGGGACCTGTCGTTCGCGGGGGCAGAGGACGGCAAAGGTTCCGAAGCTCAGGTCGGCGAGCTCGTCGAGGAGTTGCGCGAATTGCTGACTGATGCCGTACGCATCCGGCTCAGGTCGGACGTACGGGTCGGAGCCTACCTGAGCGGAGGCTTGGATTCTTCAGTAATCTCTGCCGTCACCGCTGCGGAGTCAAGCTCGGAACTCGCGACATTTTCAATCGCATTTGAGGATCCAGTCTTCGACGAGAGCGCATTTCAGTTCAAGATGGCGCAAAGGCTCCACACCAAACATGAGGTCGTCCGCATCCAAGGTCGGGATATTGCAAACTGTTTCCCCGACGTCATCTGGCATACCGAGACACCAGTGACACGGACTGCGCCGGCGCCTATGTTTCTGCTCTCAAGACTGGTGCGCGACCGTAATTTCAAGGTCGTCATGACCGGCGAAGGCGCCGACGAGGTGCTCGCGGGCTACGACATATTTAAAGAACTGGCAATCCGGCGATTCTGGGCCCGACGGCCGGAGTCGGCCACGCGACCCCTGCTGCTCCGACGTCTGTATGACGACATCCCGCACTTTACAGATACAAGTCTTTCGGTTTTATCCGCATTCTTCGGAAGGGGCATGCTGTCGGACTCGCCGTTGTACTCGCACTCAGTACGGTGGCGCAATAACAGCCGGCTTCGCAGGTTTTACAACAATTCTCTTCTCCAGGTCGTTCAGCGTGGAGATGAAAACATTGCCGCGCAATTGCCGCCGCAGTTCTCCTCATGGCACAGCTTGCAGCGCGCTCAGTATTTGGAAAGCAAGATCTTTCTCTCGCAATACCTGCTCTCTTCGCAAGGTGATCGGATGGGAATGGCCCATTCCGTCGAATCGCGGATGCCATTCCTGGATTACAGAGTGGTCGAATTCTGCGGCCGCCTTAGTCCTGCGATGAAGCTCAGGGTTCTTACCGACAAATACCTGCTGCGTCGAATGGCTGAACAAATGCTGCCCCAGGAAGTGTGGCAAAGGCCCAAACGTCCGTATCGCGCTCCTGTCCATCATTGCTTCTTCGGCGACTCAGCGGCCGAGTACGTGAACGACATGCTGTCGCCAAGAGAACTGCAGGCCAGCGGTCTGTTCAACCCCGCCGCGGTCGCGCGACTCAAAGCTAAAGCCGAAAAAGGAATGCCATTGGGAGAGACCGACGATATGGCCCTGGTGGGAATTCTTTCGACGCAACTGCTCCATCACCAGTTCGTTACCCATGCTCGGCGCGAGGAACCGCTCAGGAAAGATGACCCGCGCCTTGCTGTTTGTCCGCCTCAAGGCTTTCACCGTGCGGAAGCCTCGCGCACTACTGCAAGCGGTCTGAGTACACCTATGTCAATCGAATCAACTCTAAACTTCAGCAGGCGGTGGATGCAGGTGAATGCACCGGCCGAAACTGAAAGAATCACTTCGTTTCTAATTCAGGCGGCGCGAAAAACGTTCCGCCGCCGCGGGGCCGTCGTAGGGATCAGCGGCGGCGTGGACTCGTCTTTAGTGTTAGCTCTGTGCGCGCGCGCATTTGGGGCCGACAACGTGCGGGCCATCATCATGCCGGAACGCGAATCCGATCCGGCCAGCCGGTTGTTGGCGGAACAACTGGCCGAGCGATTTGGCGTGACCACCGTGGTGGAGGACCTGACACAGACTCTGGAATCATCGGGGTGCTACCGCAGGCGTGATGACGCAATTCGACGTGTTTTCCCGGAGTACGATGCCGCTCAGGGCTATCGCGCGAAACTTACTCTTCCGCAAAACCTCCTGGACGAAGACACTCTAAACGTCTTTTCGCTCGTGGTGCTCCGGCCGGACGGCCTTCAGGTGGAAAAGACCCTGGGTCCTGCGGAGTTCCGTCAAATCGAGGCGTCGTCCAACTTGAAGCAGCGGACCCGTATGGCGACTCTTTACTATCATGCGGAACTGAACAACTATGTCGTGGTTGGAACGGCGAACAAGGACGAGCACGACATGGGATTTTTCGTAAAGAATGGCGATGGGGGCGTGGATATTCAGCCGCTCGCTCACCTCTTCAAGATGCAGGTGTATCAGCTTGCGGAGTTCTTAGGTATCCCGGAGGCAATCAGGTTGCGAACCCCGACAACCGACACGTACAGCGCCCCCGCCTCTCAGGAGGAATTCTTTTTCCGGCTCCCATTTGAGACTTTGGATCCGCTCTGGTTCGCCCTGGAGAATTCAGTTCCTTTATCCGCGGTCTCTCGCGCGATGGGGCTTTCCGAAACAAAGATCAAGCGAGCTTATCGCGATTTCGAGAGCAAGCATCGGAGCACGGAGTATCTGCGGACGCAGCCCTTACTCCTTGCTGGAGATCCGGCGTTGGCGCCAGACAAGCCGGTTAACTCGCAAAGCGTATTCTCGCGATGACAAGCCCGGCACAAACCTCAGTAGAGGCCCGTGGACGGATCGGCGCACCGGTCTTGCGCGAGACGAGGTTCGGAGACTACACTTCGATCGCCGCCTTACATGCGCGCAACGGACTGCCAATTCGCTCCAACGAAGACTGGCGGATGCTTTGGGAGTCGAACCCGGCCTTCCAAAACAATCCATGCTCGATTGGATGGGTGCTCGAAAACTCTCGCGGTGAGATCGTGGGTTCCCTGGGCAATGTCCCAGCACTATATGAATTAAATGGACGCAGAGTGCCCGTCGCAATGTGCTCCGGATGGGTGGTTGATCCTGTCTATCGAAGACACTCCGCAAAATTGATGATTCAGGCGCAGGTCCAACGAAACGCGGATCTGCTAATCAGTACGACGGTAAGCTCGGCTGCGGAACCACACAAGAGATATCTCGGCTGGACCCGTGTTCCCATCGGAGCGTGGGACGAATCCGAATTCTGGGTCGCCGATTATGTCGGGTTCTCGAAGTGGGCCCTCGCCGGCCAGTCTATACCGCTGGCACATCTGATAACCTATCCGGCCGCAGCGGCGCTTTATTGCAGGGACGCACTTGCAGAAATCGGAAAGGTCCGGAATCGGCGCCCCCTCCACATTGAGTTCTGCCCCGAGTTCGACGGCCGCTTCGACACGTTTTGGGAAGTTTTGAGAAATCAAAACAGGGCCCGGTTGATTCCCGTTCGTACGCGGGCAACGATGGGGTCGCACTTTCGGTGTTCGGCCAACCGCGGTGGACTCTGGATACTCACGGCATGCGACGGCCCGAGGCTCGTAGCTTCCGCAATATTCGACCGGTACGACAATGCCTCAACCTCGTTGAAGCGTGTTCGCCTGGTGGATTTCCAAATGCTGCCGGGCTATGAATTCGCCCTCGCCCCGCTCTTGGAGCGAATGATCGAGCAGTGTCGTAAACAAGGCGTGTATCTGTTGGAATCGATTGGCGCCCCTCTAAGTTACACGTCCTCGATTGTGCCCCCAAGACATCGTCGGAAGCTGCAAAGCTGGACCTATTACTACAAGCCCCTGAAGGAAGACTTGGGAAAGATACTTGCAAATCCCGCGGTTTGGGCTCCTACCCTGTTTGACGGCGATGCCAGTCTCTGAGGTTCCTTGCATGACCTTTACAACATTACGGATTGGCGATCCAGCGTCGGCACGTGTTCTGGGCTATGCCTCAATGCTGTTTGCAATTGCCGCGGGTGGCCTGTCCGCGGCGCCCGAGTTTGCAGTTGTGACGGGAGGCGGGACGTTTTACGCTTATTCGACATACAAGTCGACAAGCAGCATACAGTACGCCATAGACAACGATCTTCTGAAGGCGCTCGTTACGGATCTTGGAGGCGGCCAGTGGTCGCTCCAAATTACCCCCCTAAAGCAACCCCTCGCGACTGTATATTTCCCCTGGCAATCTCATCGGACACCACTAGACGACGACATTACGAACGATATCTACTACTATCCGAATCTGCTGGGCAGGACCGAGCATGCTCTGAATCGAAATTCTGACTGGGCGTGGTATGGTTCGACCTACCCGGGTCCGGCCTCAGCACCGCTGGTCGTTATGGCTGACCACCTGAGCGCCAAAATTGTAGCCGCCACAAACTGGCCGCCCAAAACCGTCACACCCTTATACGCCGCTCAGCGCATGGTGCTGCGGTACGACGACTCCGTCCCTGTCGGCACGTCGTCCAACTACCACGCTCTGATTGCTACTGTTACCGGAAATGCGGAAGCCGGTGACGTGCCGTGGCAGAATGCATTGGATCTGTACAGGCTCTGGCTTGATTCAAACCTGGGAAAGATCACCTATCCGGTCTGGATGTGGGCAGGCCAGGGCATGCTCAATCTGCAGCTTCAGAGTTATCGAACCACTGCCAACCTTGCCAATGCGTGGCAACCGCTGCGGGATATATATCCCTGGGTATTGATGTGGGGTCAAATGAGCCCGTATCCGGGCGGTGGTTGTTGCGGGATCGATCCGGCTACGAACCGCTACTATGCGGCGCCGTTTCAGATGGACAGTCGCTTCATTCCGTCGTTGCCGGACTGGGTAAAGAACATCGTAGGAATGGGCTATCATGCAGGCTTCTACTCCGCACCTTACTCCCACTTGTATGGAGATATGCCAAGCGACAGATTGGACACGCCCACCGGGCTGCAGGCCTTTACGGCAATCCTGAACATGAATCGACGCTACGGAGCGAATTCCTTTTATCTGGATACGTTCGCGCGTTTATTGTGGGGAAATCCGGCTCCGATCCTCGATGCCTTCAGAACCAATACGATTCCTAAAGACGCGATGAGTGAAGGCATCGTCGATATATATCCACTTCCCGGGTTGGTTAGCGGTGCGCTTGCAGGTGGAAACAACTGCGGGGCGCCTTCCAAGACACCTGAGACGTATACAGTCACGACTTTCCCGGCCTTTGTCCGATACCTGCTCAACGATCGGATGATCTACTGGGGTGAATCAAATGACGACAGGCAGTTTTGGGGCGAAGGTACGCCTGCCGGATGCGACTATGCGACCTCCTGCGCTCATGGTGCGTGTAATTACGGCATTGAACGCCAGATACTCTTAACGGGCGCCAGGATCGAGTTCCGTCCCGGACGGGAAAACCCGGTCCTCGCCGCGATTATCTCCGAGCGTAAGCGCGTAGGCTGGTGGCAGCGGCAACCACGCTACATGGCCACCAAAGGTCTTAGGCTTTCCGGGATTCCTAACTCCTCTAATGTCGAAATCAGCGCGTTCGAGGACGTCTCCGGAAAAACTCTTTTCGCCATCGACAATCCTAACCTGATCTCCACTCTTTCATTCTCATTTGGCGGAAGGTCATACGTAGTTCCCGCGCGTGCCGTGGCGATTCTCACGGCTGACTAAACGTGTCGAAATGACGGATTCAATCGAAATCTTCGCCACATCGCCCCAGTCGCTTGGCGCGGATCCGCCCACCTACAAGGAGCGGGTGATTCAAACAGCCCGCTGGAGCGAGAGCGCCGGGTGCACCGGAACGCTCGTCTACACCGACAATTCGATCGTCGACCCCTGGATGGTCGCCGACACGATCATTCAACATACGGCCTCGTTGTGTCCGTTAGTCGCCGTGCAGCCAATCTACATGCACCCTTATACGGCCGCCAAAATGGCTGCGACCCTGGCGTATCTCCATGGAAGGCGTATATACCTCAACATGGTAGCCGGCGGCTTCGCGAACGACCTGGCCGCCCTCAACGACCGTACGCCTCACGACAGGCGCTACGCCCGGCTGGCCGAGTACGTTGAGATCATTTCACGCTTGCTCGATGGCGGATCGGTCAGCTTCACAGGTGAGTTCTACGGCGTAACGAATCTCAGATTATGCCCGCCGGTTCCCGCTCATCTTAGGCCCGGAATGTTGATGTCGGGATCGTCAGAATCCGGACTTGCCACCGCTCGCGCGTGCGGAGCAACAGCGGTCGTATATCCCGGACCGTTGTCGAAGTACCACTCCCAACCGTCATCGTGCAGTCGGACCGGGATCAGGGTCGGAATTATTGCGCGGTCTGAGGCCGAGTCGGCTTGGGAAACCGCCCACGCCCGCTTTCCAGCCGACCGGAAAGGACAGCTTACTCACGAGCTGGCTATGAAGGTCTCTGACTCGGTCTGGCATAAAGAACTGTCGCAAGCAGCGCGCATGCATAGCGCCGAGAGCACGTACTGGCTCGTACCATTTGAGAACTCCAAGACAAACTGTCCATACCTGGTCGGCAGCTACGCGACCGTAGCAAGCGAACTGGCCGGGTATATGACCGCTGGCGTGAGAACATTCATCCTTGACATCCCTCATAACGAACAAGAATTCGAACACATCTCCATCGTTTTCCGGCGTGCAATGGAGACCCTGACAGTTTCCGCATAAATGTACAAACATGATTTTCGATAAGGGATAGACTAGTGACGCATTCCACCCCCACTTCCGCCTGGATTATTCGCCTTACAAAGATCTTCTCGGAAAGGCTTCTGATCCGAATCGAATCACCCGATACTGACCTCCTTGACAGCGGCATTCTCGATTCCATGAAACTCGTGGAACTGCTCTTCACCATCGAGCAGGAGTTTGGTATCAGGCTGCCGATTGCCGACCTCGATATTGAGAGCTTCCGTTCCGTGTCGCGTCTTGCCGGGTTGGTCGATCGGTTCAACGTCATGTCAGAGGTCCCGACAGCGACATGAAGACAAGTGAACTTCAACATCCGACGAGCCAGGTGCGCGTACGCCCGGTGATGCGCGAAGCGAAGTTCAGTGACTATGAGAACATCGCCGCCTTGCAGACGAGAAATGGACTGACCACCAAGTCGCGTGACGACTGGATGGCTTTATGGCGTGAGAATCCCGAATACAACCGCGCTGCCTGCAGATGGGCTATCGGCCTGGTGCTTGAGACGCCGCACGGCGAAATTGTGGGCTTCATTGGAAGCATTCCCGTGGGCTACCACTTTCGCTGCCGCCATATTCGGGCGGCGGTCACCACTTCGTGGGTCACTGATCCGCAGTATCGGGGATATTCGATTGGTCTGCTCAACGCAGTCGAGCGGCAGAGCGACATTGACTTGTTACTTACGAATACCGCAAGCGCCAAAGCGGAGGCATGCCTCCGATGCCTCAGGTGGTCAAGAGTGCCGGTTGCCGGTTGGGACAACTCGTACGGTTGGATTACCAACTATACGGGTTTCGCAAGATCGCTTCTGAGCAAGTCCTCCATACCGATAGCCGGGGCTCTGGCGTACCCCATGGGTGCTGCTATTTATTGCAGCGAAAAGTTCAGGAAATCTTTAGATCAAGCCCGGCATTCGAATTTGGCGGTCGAACTCTGTCCGGAGGTCGACAGCCGCTTTGAAGAGTTCTGGAACCAACTGGCTCTTTTCAAATCCGATTCATTGCTCGGTATAAGAGACCGGAGCACACTCGAATGGCACTTCAATAATCAGCTTCGGCGAGGAAGCGCCTGGATCGTTACAATCTGCAAGGGTCGTGAAATGGTGGCGTACGCCGCCTTCGATAGGGTGGACAATCCCAAGTTCGGGCTCAGACGCGTACGCTTGGTCGACTTCCAGGCTGTCGAACACGCGCGCGAAGCTCTCGCCGAGACGCTGGCATGGATGCTAAGTAAATGCTGCGCCGAGGGCGTACACCTGCTGGAAACCTCCGCGGCTCTCCTAAGAGCATTGGGGGACGCCGCCACTGTCGCGCCCTACGAGCGTAAGTTACACGTCTGGCGATATTATTATAAGACTTTGAACCCGGAGTTGTCTGACGATTTAGGTGATCCCGGTGTTTGGTGTACATCCGACTACGACGGCGATGCCAGCCTGTAGCACCGGCATTGTCTCGTCCCGCGGAACTGGGTCGAGGAAGAACCTATGAAGATCATGCATGTCGTGGGTGCCCGGCCGAGCTTTGTGAAAGTCGCTCCGGTGGCGGCCATAATGCGCCGCTTTCCTGATGTTTTCGAACAGGTGTTGGTACATACGGGACACCATTACGATAAGGTCATGTCGGCAGCGTTCTGCCAACAACTCGGCCTTCCGGATGCCAACGAGTTCTTAACCGTCGGCGGCGGCAGCCATTCACAGCAGACTGCGCGAGTCATGGCTTCTTTCGAGGAGGCCGTACTGCGTCACAGGCCGGATTGGATCATGGTTGCGGGCGATGTCAACTCGACACTCGGGTCCGCGGTCGTTTGGGCAAGGTTTGGTATCAAGGTCGCTCACCTCGACTCGGAACTTCGGTCGCGTACTATGCCCGACCAGATCAGCCGAATCCTCGCAGATCACCTGAGCGACCTCCTCATCACTCCATCGCTCGACGTGAGCGCGACTGAGTTGAATGCGGTCCCCGACCCCGGCGGGATCCGCTTTGTAGGCATGTCGTGACCGACGGCGAACTCGCTCGCGCTTTGTAACCCGAAACTCATGCTGCTGCAAGACACTGTTACCCGCACCGCCCAAACACGCCCGGAAGCAATTGCGCTGGTATCTGGTTCCGCGAGGCTTACCTATGGCGAGTTAGATGCTCTGAGCAATCGTACCGCGCGGCTTCTGAACCATCTTGGCTGCCGCAAGGGCGATAGAGTGGCTCTCCTCCTGCCGAAATCTATTCCCGCCATTGTGGGTATGCTGGCGGCCCTGAAACTCGGAGCAGTCTATGTCCCACTCGACACGGCCAGCCCAGCGGCCCGGTTGGGAAAAATCATTGATGTTTGCCAGCCAAAATTCATTCTTTCCACGACTCCAGGCACGGCATTGCTCACGACCTTAAAGGCAGAGCGTTGCATTGGCGACGACATCCAGGTAGGCTGGCTCGAAGATTCCCGTCCGACGACGCCGCACTTCAGCATCGCGTTTGATTGGAGGGATTGCCTGTCCACTTCCGCTGCGCCGTTGGCGGGCAACACAACCGACGCCGACCCAGCCCATATCCTGTTCACCTCGGGTTCAACCGGAACGCCCAAGGGAGTTGTCATCACTCACCGTAGTGTCGCCCACTTCCTGGAATGGGCCACTCGCTATTTCGGAACGGCCGCTTCGGACCGTATCTCCTGTCATCCTCCCCTGCATTTCGACTTATCCACATTCGATATCTATGGAACCTTTCTGGCAGGTGCCGAGTTACACCTGCTGCCTCCGGATACGAATCTTCTCCCCACGACCCTGGCCGCCTTTATTCGGGACCGCGAGTTGACACAGTGGTTTTCGGTCCCCGCGGCGCTCAAGTACATGGCCAGCTTTGACGTCCTGCGGCAAAATGACTTTCCGGCGTTGAAGCGCATTCTTTGGTGCGGCGAAGCGTTGCCGGTACCCACACTGATTTACTGGATGCAGCGTCTGCCGCACGCCACCTTTACGAACCTGTACGGTCCCACCGAAACGACCATTGCAAGCAGTTACTACACCGTACCGCGCTCTCCCAGCAGTGAAACGGCGGGGATTCCGATCGGCATGGCTTGCGATGGCGAAGATCTCCTGGTATTGGACGATTCTCTCGCGACCGTTAGCCCGGGAACAGTAGGAGAGCTTTATATCGCGGGTGTCGGACTAAGCCCCGGGTATTGGCGGGACCCTGAGAAGACCGCTTCGGTGTTCATCGAGTGGAAGGGACGGCGGATCTACAAGACCGGGGACCTTGCCAAGACCGGACCTGATGGCCTTATATATCTGTTGGGCCGTTCCGATACGCAGATCAAGAGCCGCGGCTACCGAATCGAACTCGGCGAAATCGAAACTGCGCTTCAATCCCTGGTAGGAGTCCGGGAATGCGCTGTTGTCGCGATACCGAGCAGTGGATTCGAAGGAAACGCGATCTGCTGCGCTTACGTGAGTGGATCACCCGGCGATGGTTCCCCCACGCAGTTGTGCAAACAATTGGCGCGCCTCCTGCCTCCATACATGCTGCCGTCGCACTGGACACATTTCGACAAACTGCCGCTCAACGGAAACGGGAAAATTGACCGGCCTCTGTTGCGGCGGCAGTTTCAAGAAATCATCGCGCAAACCACCTCTGCTCGAAGCTGATCGGATACCCGTGACCGGTTTTCTGTTTCCAGCATCTTCCTATGAACATCATCGGCATCAGCGGTCTTGATGGCGCGGTACCCTTCAAGAAGTCACATTGGCCCCGTCTCGACGAGCGGGAGTACCGCATATCTCAAGGCCACGACTCAGCGGCTGCCCTGGTTATCGACGGGCACTGTGTGGCGGCTGCCGCCGAGGAGAGATTCAGTCGCCAGAAACACACCGGCGCCTTTCCGGTGAATGCTCTCAACTACTGCCTCTCCGCGACTGGTCTCTCACTCTCCGAGATAGATGAGATTGCCCACGGGTTCGATTATTCGCCATATAAAATAGCGTATTCTCTCGACCTCACAAGCTCCGAGCTATACGAGCAGGTGCTCTCGCGAGACGCGCTCTTGCAACTGGTCCACCGTAATCTTCCGGAAGTCCCCGCCGAACGCGTCCATCAGGTGGATCATCATCTGGCCCACGCATCCAGTGCCTATTTCACTTCGGGATGGGACGAATCCCTGGTAGCAATTGTGGATGCCATGGGTGAAGCTTACGGTGCTTCCATTTATGTCGGCCGTGACGGCAAGCTGAACCTGATCCGCCAAATCCCGTCCAATGACTCGATCGGTATTCTCTATTCGCTAGTCACGTTGCATTTGGGATTCGACTTCAATTCGGACGAGTACAAGATAATGGGCCTGGCGCCATACGGCGATCCCGCGCGCTTCCGGCATTTCTTCGAAACCTCCGTGGAATTGCACCCCGATGGTTTAATCCGAATCCCTCTACTGCACGTCAATCGCACCAGGGAAGAACGGGAAAATTATCTCCGGTCGCGCAGCCACTTGGCGACGCACCTTTGCCCCGTACGCATGCCCGAAAGTGAGATCACGCAGGTGCACTGCGATGCAGCGGCAGCGCTCCAGGAATGCCTGGACCGGACCATTCTCCATATCTGCGGCCACTTCGGGAGGACGACCGGACTGCGGCGGCTTGCCATGGCAGGTGGCGTGGCGCTGAACTGCACGGCCAATGGAAAACTCCTTCGCTCCGGCCTCTTCGACGAGATCTACGTGCAACCCGCTTCCGGAGACGACGGAACAGCTCTCGGCGCGGCACTCTATCGCGCAGCGCAGAACGGTGAGATTCGAAACGGCAGGTTTCCGGTGCCATTTCTCGGCCCCGCGCCTGCCGCCGCCGACATCGATGCCGCTATTCACGATTTCCAGGATCGTATCGTCGTCTCGCAATTCTCAAGCCTGCAGGAGACTTGCGCCGCCGCCGCGGAACTCATCAACTCGGGGCAGGTGGTCGCGTGGTACCGAGGGCGGATGGAATACGGACCGCGGGCACTTGGCCACAGGAGCATCCTCGCGGACCCGGGCGATCCGGGGATACGAGACCGGCTGAATTCGATGGTCAAAATGCGGGAAGCCTTTCGCCCATTTGCTCCCGCCGTAACGCTCGAGCAGGCACATCGCTGGTTCGACGTGCCCGCCGGAATGGAGTTTCCGTACATGATCTTCAACGTCGACGTCCAACAGCCGTACCGCTCCATGCTGCCGGCGATCACTCATGTGAACGGCACGGCTCGGATTCAAACAGTCAGCCTACGCAATAATTGCGAGTTTCACACACTTCTACGCGCCGTCGGAAAGTTGTCGGGCCGGGAAATGGTTGTGAACACCAGTTTCAACGTGAAGGGACAGCCGATCGTGAGCACGCCGCGAGAAGCTATGGAAACCTACCTTGGCACGGGAATCGACGCCATGTTCATGGAAGAGTTCCAGATCAGGCGCCGTGAAATATGATTGATCCAGCCAACGAGCTCCCGCGAAAGGGAGCCCGCCGCCTGGATGACAACCGATGCTGTTTATTCGGATGGCACCGTCCAACTCCCTTCACTGGTGTATCCGACCGTCAGCCCGGCTTTATCCGACGCATAGAGGTACACCTGCTTGATGCCGGACCATGTCGTCTTGAACGTGATAGGTACCGTGACCGTCAATCCATTTCCGGATGCAGCAATGTTCATCCCCGCGCTGGCTATACTGCACTGGCTATTCTGCTCTGTCGCCGAAGTCCCGGCCGTCATGTAGGGCTGCCAGCTGAGGATTGCCGGGGTGTTGTCGTAGGAGAGCTGAATGACGTTGTTCGGCCGGTTGTAATGCAGCCAGCAACTGTTGGTGCCGTTGCTGTATGAGCTGTTGATCATGATGAATCCATCGGCCAGATCGGCGTAGCCATTCGGGTCGCTGAACGTGAACCTGAAGGTCTGCTGAGTTCCGGTTCCACTTGCCGGTGATACCGCGGCCAGTTGCGGGCCCTGATTGCTTGCTAATAATGTCGTAACGGACACCGCGGGCGACTGCGCCGAGACATTGCCGGCCGCATCGTAGGCCGCGATGGCGTAGGAATACTTCGTCGACGCAGCGAGTCCTTGCTCGCTGTAAGAGGTGCCGCTAGTTACACTCGCGACCAGGTACCCATTGCGGTATACTTTGTAGCCCGCAACTCCCACGTTATCGGTTGACGCGGCCCAGGTAACACTGGTCTGATACGCCGATACAGCGGAAGCCCTCACGTTTCCCGGCACTGAAGGCGCCGTGGTATCTGTTGCCGATGTTCCAACCTTCCAAGTGCCTTCTGCGGTATAGCCGGTGCTCACTCCGGAGTTATCTGACACCCAAAGGTAAAGGCTCTTTTGTCCTGCCCACGCCGATTTGAACGTTATCGGCACGGCCAGGACAATCGACTTGTCTGACGTTGTGGCTTTAACAAGGGCGGCATTGATGCTGCACTGGCTGTTCTGCTGTGTGACAGCGCTCCCCAGTAGAAGTGCCGGTTGCCATGTCAGCGTGGATGGCGTGTTGTCGTAGGACAGCTGGATCGTATTACTTGCCCTGACGTAATGGAACCAGCATGTATTGGTCCCGTTACTAAGCAGGGAATTGATCATGGTGAACGCTTCCTTAATGTCAGCGGCGCCATTCGTGTCTGTATAGGTGAACGTGAATGTTTGCGCGGCCCCCGTCCCGGAAGCGGGAGACACTGGGCTCAATTGGGGTGCCTGGCTGGTCAGAGTGGCGGCAGAAACGGCGGCCGATAACGGCGATGTATTCCCGGCAGCGTCGTAGGCCGCCACCGTGTATGAATAGGTCGTGCCGGCAGTCAAACCCGTGTCGGCAAAGGTGGTTGCAGTAGCCACGGAGCCCGCAATCGAGCCATTACGATAGACATGGTATCCCGCGACGCCGACGTTATCTGTCGAAGCAGCCCACGTTACATTAATCCCGGACGAGGATACTGCGGTGGCTTTGACGTTCGTCGGCGATGAAGGTGCAACCGTGTCCCCTCCGACTGACGCCCCCACATCCAGGATGGCCACTTTTTGAGCTGGAATCGACTGCACAGTGCCGTTTAGGGAAACGGAGAGCCCGGATACCAGGTTGGGGTTGGATACGGCGAGCAGATCTATGCCGTTCGTGTCTAGAAAATGACTGACTTCGATCCGCGAAGAGGCCGGAATCGTGGACAGGTTCAAGCCCAGGGTGGCCAGGTATTTCGGTTTTCGAGCCCACCAGTTTACACGTTTTCGCTCGGCGACTATGGCGTCTAGAATTTCGTTGGCGGAACCAGGCCTCATCTCGATTCGCGCGCCTGTCAGAAGAATCTGGTGCTCGACACCAAAGTTGCACAATCCATTGGCGCACCACGTCGCGTAATCGCAGCCCGAAGGTGTGCTGGTACCCCAGAACTGCCCGTCATCGTTTGACTGGCCCCAGTAAACCTGCCTGTCGTTGAGCAGATAGCGCACGAAGGGCGGGAACGTCGTCACTGTGAATGCTTCCGGTGTTTTGTACGGCGCTCCGCAGTACCCTCCCCCCGCCAGCGCTCCGCTTACCAACCCGGGAAGCGGATAAACGTCGACGATCCCTTCGCCCAATGCGTCTTTCGGTATTACACCGGTGTTGAACAGGTTTACGATAGAGCCGGGGTCGCCCCAGTATTCGCGAGCCAGAGTATCGAAGTAGTAAGAGTTTGCGCCGTAGCTATGATTGACGGCGTTGTAGTTGGTGAACCAGTTCAAACCAGAGGTCGTATCGAGGTACCCTCGTGGACCCGCGCTGTAATACTCCGAATATGGCGCGGAGTAGAAACCAGCATGGTAACCGCTCGCGACCGTGTTCTGCGTCCATGTAGGAAGAGACGGCAGGAATCGTGAATTCATGTAAGGCAGAGTTGAATAGTATTGGTTTGTAGTCAGGTCGATGCCGCAACAGCTTCCGCCCGGGTAGGGACTCATCTGACCCCACATCAACACCCAGGGATAGTCGCCCTTGTAAGACTGCCAGGAATTGTCGACGTCAGACGTGGTTGAATAGCCCTGGAGTTGCAGGTTGAGCATGCCTTGGCCCTGCCACATCCAGTCCGGGTAACTAATTTGGCCCATGCTGGAGTCCAGCCATGCTTTGTACAGATCCAGCGCCTTCTGCCATGGCGCGTTACCGGTTGCTGCGTTACCGGTCACTGTCGCGATCAACGCTTGGTATACCGCGGAACCGCCGACCGGGACTGCATCTCCGTAGCGCATAACCATCCGCTGCGCGGCGTACAGAGGAGAAACTGTCTTGGGAGGCCAGTTGGTGGCTGCGACGATCTTGGCGCTGGCGGGATCTCCCATTATGACTAACGGCGCCGCGATTGGTCCTGGGTAAATTGACCCATACCATTGCCAGTCGGTATTACGATTACTTGCGTGCTCGGTTCTCCCGAGAAGGTTCGGATAATAATAAATATCATTGCTGATGTCGCTGTCGAGGGGTGAACGCTGCGACTGCCAGGGGAAATACTCCGTCGTCAATGCCGTGTGAACTCCCGAGATCTCCAACTTCCATCGAGTGCTGTCCAGCGCCGTGACAGTCGCCGTTAGAATGCTGTCGGACACCGTGTACTGCGTCGAATTTACTTGGGTGTAAGTGGAATATACGTGGAATGCTCCATCGCCGGTGACAACGGCGAATTCCGGTGGGCCTGCCAGGGCTATACCAGCCGCAAATACGCACGGCAGGTATTTTAAGACCAGTGATTGTAGACGCCTTCTGAATGGGCGCAAATATGACTCATGCATTTAGGAAATAGCTCTCCTTGCCCGTCTTTTCACGGGTTGGTTCGTGCTGCAATCGAAACTGATTACGGCGCGCAGTCGTGCCGTCGCGCCGAGGTTGGTGATTTTGCGTTTTGTGTGGTAACGGGCCGACGGAGACCTGCGCTCAAGGGAGTCGCGGGTTCCGCGCTTTTACCGCTTACCGGCGCAAGTCAGAATAGGAAGGGGAGCAGATGAGAATGGGCAGCCGAGCAAATGTAATCCGGCACACAACTGCATCGTACTGCAGAGTGCCGCCTTTTGCAAGTAGTTTTTAGTACAAACACAACTGGGCGGCTGTGAGGCTGACTCACCGCCATCACAGAGTCCTTAAGTTATTGATATCGCGCCACTTACCCACATAGCTCCAGTACCTGGAAGGCTGGCGCTTTACTATGGGTCCTGCCCTGAGTGTTCACGGCGAAACGGGGGAAGTAAAGGTACGAAAATCGGCGTTTCCCGAAACCGCCTTCACGTTAAATCTCCTGTTTGTGAACAGTTCGGATGCTGCGACGGACGAGTGGGCTGTCTTGAAAAACTCTCGCAAGTACCAGGCGGGAATAAGTGGCCTTGCACACGCTTTGCGCGGAGCTAACCTAAGCGGGCTGTATCCGGCCCGTAACCGGAGGCAACTTCTGGCAAGTTGTCGCTCAACCAGTTACGCTCTACCTCCACAGACACCGATCGGTGCAACAGCGCGACGGAGACCAGCATTCTGGTGGATGTCTTGCTGCGGATTACCACCCCGCTAATCCCCTCCAGCGGCCCTCGGGTAACTGTTACCGGCGTCCCGGAAGCTAGCGCTGGCCAGGGCGCCCGGTCCAAGCCTGAACTGATTACCAGTTGCAACGCAGCGATTTCGGTTGGCTCCACCGGAGCCGGATTCCCTGCGATGCTGACGATCGAAAAGACGCCTGGCACACTCATGACTGGAAGCCGGTTTGCTGCATCGAACCGGCAGAACACATAACCTGGAAAGAGCGGCAGGTCCGTGACCCGCGAAGAGGTCCGATGTCCGTACAGTGGGAGGAATTCCTCGTATCCTTTGCCCCGGAGAATTCTGCAGACGTTTTTCTCGTGGCGCGGCTTGACATACAGCACAAACCACGGTTCGGAGCCCATTGGGGAGCTGGGAAACGGTTGTTGTTCGGACGCGACGCGCAGTGCCGCCGTCAGGCTGTGAGCAGTCATAAGATTTTCCACCTCCGCTAAGGAGACTTTCCCGATGATACCTTCTCCTGAGTTGCGCCAAAAGTATCACGGAGTGTTGTAACGCGACCGTTCGTAGTCTCGCCGTGACACTTTTGCTGTAACGTTGAAAACCCGCCTTACTCGTCTTGAAGTAATGTCTGTCAAGGTTTATATATCTAACATGGCCTCACGACGACATCCTCGGCACCGGATGGGTGTGCCGCTAGACGATGCAATGACGCGGGGAAAAGCGGGGCCAGGCTATTGCCGGTATGCCTCGCCCGGAAATCCGGTCGGTGTACGCATGCAGGGGGAATCGCTGAGCCGGCTCGGCCGCGCAGTCCAACAAACAATGGAGAGCGGCCGCGAAATCGCAGGCATTCTCCTTGGCGAGACCGACGATATACCGCGCGGGCATTTATCTCGAACACCTCTGGTTATCAATGGGTATGCACCTATACGGTCGGATAGCAAGGAAAGCGTGTCAGCTCAGCTGAAAGCACACCCGGAGGTTCTCGAAGAGCACATCCGCAATTACGATGGCAGAGTACGGGTGGTGGGCTTCTTCCGGTCGACTCTCCGCAACCAGTTTCGGCCAACGGACGAGGATATCCGTTTGATGCGCGACTATTTCGGACCGGGCAGTTCGTTGCTCTTGATCTGCCAGGCCGGCCAACGAATATCAGGTTACCTCTACGCGTATCGAGGGTCCGCTGAGGAGATGCGAGCGAGCGGTCCGATTACCATAGGCGACTTCGGCTCGATCAATTCTGCTCCTTGGCTTCGCGATGCGGATCAGACGGACCTCGCCGTTCCTGACCCGGTACAGGTGCCAACCTCAAAGCAATCCATAGCTGGATCCGCGCCGTTCCGCTGGATTACTCGTGGGTGGAACATTGCTCGAATCTCTGTAGTCCTGGGTGGGATCGGATTGCTACTGGTAGCCGCCGTCGAATTCAAGGCGCTGAGGACACCACAGGAACAGGTTCGCGCCCCCTCCGGCAGCGACGGTCTGGGCCTGAAGGTGGAACGGGCAGGCGTTGAAAATCAGTGGAACCTTTCCTGGAACCGTTCTGCGCCGGTTCTGCTGAACGCCTCCAAGGGCCAAGTGTCGATAGTTGACAGCTATTTGCACAAGGAGTTGGATCTCACACTCGCGGATCTTCAGAATGGCGGCATCGTATATTACCCGGTCAGTAATGAGTTCAGCGTTCGTCTGGATTTAGTCCAGGCGCAATCGGGGCGGACCGTCAGCGAATCGATACGCGTTCTGGCAAATCCCCCTTTGTATTCGACTGGGCGAGAGCTTTACGGCGGAGCGGCGTTTTCAGACGGACTCATATCGAATACGGCTGTCGTTGCTCGCGAACCGCGTCGCCGCAAGCAGCGCGACCTGAGCGAAGGGGAGCGGTCCGGAGCCAGACAGGGCAGTTCGGCGTCCGGGAAGGTGGAACCTGCAAGCACACTCTCGCTTCGCAACTTCACCCCGCCACCCGCTCCCTCCCGGTCTGAAACTATCGTTCGTAGCGAGTTTCCCGCTGCCCCCGGGATTGTTACGCAGGTTCCGGTCCGGAATCCCGGGACGCTCGCGTTCTTACCCTTGGCTCCGCCGTTGCCGGCCCCGAGTGCCACCCGGCAAGTGACAATGCCCGAAACCACAACATCTGAGGAACAACATGTTGCCGGCACAACGGGGCGCACCGGCGCGCCGACTCCCCCTGCCGCCGGTCAGGATCGAAACGGTGTCCTCGAACCGCCCACCCTGATCCGCAGAATCGAGCCCAAATATCCAAAGATTGCTCGGGAGGTGCATTTGCGCGGAGACGTCCAAATTTCCGCGATCGTCGGAACAGACGGGTTGATCCACAACCCGCAGGTAGTGAGCGGGTCGCCCATGCTAGCCAGTGCCGCGCTGGAGGCAATCAAGCTCTGGAAATACAACCCGGCAAGAATAAATGGCCACGATGTTCCATCTCCCACGATGGTAAACGTCAGGTTTGGGGATCGCTGAATACCTAGTGGTCCCTGCGAGGCGACTTGACGATCGCACGAAACTCCGGTCTTGCACGCAACGGCTTGAACCGTGGGTCGATATTTGCCTGCAGAAGCCAGGCGCACCGGTCTGCCCTGGCGTTTTCAAGGTGTAGGATTGCCCGATCGTACTGCTTCAAGCCAATCGATACCAGCGCCAGATCCATACTGGGGACATACTGGGTGCGCCTTCTTTCCATGAGTTTCTCCAACAGTGCACTCGCGCGCTCGGTGTCCCCAAAAGTGGCATGCGCGTGCGCGAGTGAAGATACCGCATAGGAAAGGCCGGAGGAGAGAGTGGCAGCAAGCTCAAATTCTTCAATGGTACGTTTCTCGTCCATCTTGCCTAAATAGGCGAGACCCAGGCACCAGTGCGTCAGCGGGTAATCCGGCTCCATGTCGAGAGATTCGTAGAGTTGATCGAGGGCGCTGTCAGGCGCGCCCGCGGCGCAATGGGCGTATGCGAGATGGCACGAGATCGTCAACATCAGCGGATCCAGATCTTGGGCGCGCCGCAGATACCCAATCGCTTCCTCGTAGCGCCCCAAAGGCGCCAGGCACGACACGGCGTACCACTGCAGAATGGATGCGGAACTTGGGGCCAATTCGGCAGCCCGAAGAAACTCCGCTTCCGATCCTGGCAGGTCGCGATCGTAAAATGCCTTGACCAGGGCGAGCGCGGAGTGAGCGTCGGCCAGCGTTGAATCTGCGCGCAATGCTCGTTGCGCCTCTACTCTCGCTTGGGGCATTGCCTCGCGCGGCGGGACATCGACGTACAGCGCCATCAACACCAGTGCTTCGGCCAAAGCCGCATGAGCAGGAGCATACTCAGGCGCTATCGCAATGGACTTTTGAAGGTAATCTACACATTTTGTTAGGCCTCTCCGGTCGTGTTTCTTGCAGCCGTAACGCCCCTTCAGGTACAGGTTGTACGCCCTGCTATCAACCGGCTGCTTCATAGCCGGGGAATGGTTGAATTCACGGTTGAGCGCCTGGCAAATGGCTTCTGCAATCTTTGCCGGTGTGTGGATTAAGGCGTCAATCTCCACCTCGTACATATGGGACCAGACAACCGTCCGGTCGGGAACTGAGATCAGTTCGGCCGCGATGCGGAGCTTCCTGCTCTCGATTCTTCGGATTGTTCCGCAGAGCGCTGCATCCACGCCGAGTTGCCTGGCGAAGTCCTGTATCTCGGGAGGTCGGACCTGTTCGGTCCAGGAAATCACCCGCCAATCCTGACCGCTAACCAGCGAGTGAGTGACCTCCTGTGTTAGCCCCTCGGCGAAGTAGTCGTCGCACTTGTCGTCACTTAGGTTCTGGAACTTCACCACCGCGATGCAACATTGCGCCCCGGCAGTTCTTGGAGTAATCAGCGGATGCGAGGCCCGTAACAGTTCCGAGCGCTGCTTCTCGAAATGAGGTATGTAGCTGCGCAAAGGAAGTTGAATTTCCACCGAATCTTTGATGCCCTCTGTTTGGTAATAGTGCGCCAGCTTGGACCGCAGCCGGCGCGCGTGAACCCGAACGATCGGATCGACCCGCGGATCGAAATTACTCGGACGGCCAAATACGTCTATGCCAATTGAATATTCGCTAACTGAGTTCTTGCCCGCCAGTGCCGCTTCGACGCCATACCTCAGAAATTCGCTGACACGCGGCGAGTTCAAAAACGTCTTGCTCGCGAGCATTCTTTCCAATTGACGTTGTATGAGCTCCTGTTCCGTCCCGCTATGTGCGTGCCCCCCATAACCGCTTCCCAAGGCTCGCCCCCTAAACTGTACTTGCATTGTAGAGCAGTGCGCGTATGCGTAGGTGTGCCCCCGTGCCCAAAAGGGATTACCTGCGTACAATTGGCGTGATAATCGGAACACGGCTTCCGTAGAACCGGCGAGTCGCGTCTACCATCCTGGGTCAGGCATTTGAGCTTTCGACCTATCTTCATCGGGTAATTGCTGGATTGCGGGGAAACCCGCAAACCTTACGTTGAGGCGCACACACAATGAGAAAGCGCG
>Ga0105240_10001151_pt1 | contig 46302 bp, 38 predicted proteins | sample KBSC54metaG_FD_80426 | JGI IMG/M metagenome (GOLD analysis project Ga0105240, IMG submission 80426) | Corn rhizosphere microbial communities from Kellogg Biological Station, Michigan, USA - KBS C5-4 metaG | ecosystem: Host-associated > Plants > Roots > Rhizosphere > Soil | place: Michigan, USA... | reverse complement strand
CTTATTGACATATAAAAAATTACAACATTTTAACAATGCCCATTTGTAACAAAACCGGACGCTATAACGTCCGGTTTTGAATCGAAGAGTGGTTGATTCGTTGCGTTCCATATTTTTGCAACAGGAGTACTAAACACTACTACCAACGCGTCATTGCGAGGCGCAAGGCGGGCTGTGTGAGCCGTGCAACGAAGCAATCGCATACTTTACAGGGCGGATGTGCACGGTTCGCGATTGCTTCTTCACCCCGCAGGCCGTTCGCAATGACGTGGTGGAGAAAACTCATTCTGAGCGAAGACTTTTAACCGGATTGGTCAACGCTGCTTTCACAGCTTTATACCCTACGGTTAACCATGCTATAATAACCGACATGATCATAGCCAGGATAAATATATCCGGACCGATGGTGATCCTATAGCTAAAATCCTGCAGCCATTCATGCATGAAATAATATCCTACCGGAGCTGACATCCCAAATGCTATGACTATAAGCACTGTAAATTCTTTGGAGAACAGGTATACAATATTCCCTACCGATGCGCCTAATGTTTTTCGTATACCTACTTCTTTAATACGTTGTACAGCCATAAATGACACCAGCCCATACAAGCCCAGGCACGAAATAAATATGGCTATCCCCGCAAATATTTTATATAGGGTAGATAATTGATCTTCATTTTTGTAAAAACCAGCAATGGTCTTGTCGAGGAATTGGTATTCGTAGATACCTTCAGGGTAAGTTTTATTCCAAATGCTTTCGATATTGGCCAAAGTCTGATGGACATTACCCGGTTGAATTTTGACGTTCAATTTTCCATAGAATTGTTTCCATGGAGCCATCAATACGGGTGGGATAGCTTTTTTCAGCGTACCTACATTGAAATCCTTCACCACGCCTGTTATCAGTGCCTTTTTCTTCGGATCGTTCCATAACATGATGTTTTTGCCGATAGCTTGTCTTGGATCAGTGATACCCAGTTTATGGATCAACGTCTCATTAACCACATAACCGGATATAGTATCCGTATTTTTATAAGGGCCACCGGCCACAAATTTGATATCGTATAATTTGAAAAAGTCAGGATCAGTCCATTTCAGGCTCGCGCCGAAATCAACCTGTTTAGGAGAATTATCGAATTTAAAGTCACTATGCCAGCTACTATTATCAGCCGGCCCATAAAGACTAATGCTGACAGCTTTAACTCCGGATGTTTGTAAGAGCTGGTTTTTCAGTGCATTTATCCGTGTTCTGGCAATGCTGTCACCGGGGAACGGAACTGTAATTACTGCATCCTTATTAAAACCCAGCGCTTTGTTTTTGAAATAGTTCATTTGGTAGACCAGTACCAAGGTGCCTATCACCAGGAATTGCGCTATGCAGAACTGTGTGACTACCAATACCCTCCGCAATGAAATACCGCTGGAATGCCCGGCTTTGATCTTATTTTTTAGCGCCACAATCGGATTATAGCCTGATAAGACCAGCGCCGGGTAAAATCCCGCCAGGAAAGTAACGCCAATAATAACGCCCATTAAGAACAGGATCACCATTGGGTTTAACAGGAAGCCGCCACTCAGGTGTATCTCCAGGAGGCTGTTCAGCATAGGTAATGTGATAATGGCAATTACCGCAGCAAGCGCAACAGCAAACCCGGTGATGATCAATGTTTCGGTGATGAATTGTACGATCAACTGGTAACGGTTACTGCCCAGGACTTTCCGTATGCCGACTTCCTTAGATCGATTTATCGCCTGTGCTGTAGCCAGGTTAATAAAATTTACACAAGCTATTATGAGCAGGAACAAGCCGATCAAACTGATCACATCGAGCAACTTTTTACTGAAAGGGTGACCGCCATAAACATTCACTTGTGTGTTATAGTGCATATCACCTAGCGCTTGCAATTGGAACGAACTGTTTTTGTTATACGGAGCAGGGATTCGTTTTTTGGCGAGCGCTGCCAGGTCTGCATTAAACTTTTGTTCACTCATGCCAGCCGGCAGGACAAGATAGGTATGGTGGTCGGTGAAGGTGCTTATCCAATCTTCTGCATTGCCACTAAGGTCACCGCCCTTACTAACCAGGGTAACCCACGACATCAGCACCTTCAGCGGGAAGTCGGTATTGGCCGGAGTGTTTTCAATAATCCCGGTCACTTTAAAATTGCGTTGATTGTCGTACTTTACTGTTTTTCCTATCGCTGTATGCCAGTCACCGAAAAACTTATCAGCTTCGCCACGGCTCAATACCATAGCATTGGGTTCTGCTAAAGCGGTTTTTTTGTCTCCGGCGATCCATTTAAAATTGAATATCTCGAAGAACTGCGGATCGGCATAGTAAGCGGAGTCTTCTTTAAATTTCTTTATTGTGCTACCTCCGCTATTGCTGATTGAAAAAAGAGAGCCGTCGTTCAGCATGATGGAGCCCACCTTTGGTAGCTGTGGGAATTCAAGTCGTAAACCGTCTGCCAGCGGCATTGGAGTTCCACTTCCCTGGGTTATGCCATCGGGGCCCTGGGAAACATTAACTACCCTGTAGATGCGGTTTTTATTAATATGGAAATTATCAAAGCTGGTTTCATATTGTACCACCAGGAATATCAACAGGCAGGCTGCGATGCCTATAGCCAAACCGGTAATATTGATAGCGGCATAGCTTTTATTGCGCATCAAATTGCGCCAAGAGGTTTTAAAGTAATTTCTGAACATATAACTGCGGTTTAACTTTTTATCAGACCACTTCGGCGTGGTTTGCTGATACGAAATTATGACGGCAGTATGATAGCGAGGGTTCAAATCATAATTTGGACCCTCTTTTTCCAGTTCGTTCTTATAAGCTGCAGGGCTTTTTCCAGTAAATTGTTTGAAAGCACGGGCGAAAGTAGTTTTGGAGTTAAAACCGGCATCGTATGCCATACCCAGCAGGGTTATCCGGTCGTAAGCCGGGTCCTGCATTTTTGCTACCACATCCCGGACGCGGTATTCATTGATAAAATCGTTAAAGTTTTTTTTCAGTGTTATATTAACGATGCGAGATAATTCATGCGGTTGTATGTCCAACTGTTCCGCCAGTGAGCTCAGGCTTAATTCCGGATCTTCGTAGTAACGTTTTTCTTTGATGATCTTTTTTAGCCAGGTGCCTTTCTGTTTCAGCCCGGTGGGTAGTAATGGTTTAAATGTTGGAGCGCTATCCGACTTTATGCTCGTCCCGGATCTTAAAAAAGCCCTTGCTCCTATCCAGATTATAGTAGCTGCTAAAAGGAGATACAAAGGATAATAAACCTGCACACCTAATTGGTGCTTATAATATAAATAGTCTGCGGCGGTAAATGGAATCAACAACAGCCATACCATTCCGAAACCTATCAGTAAACGATGCAACCAGCGTAACTCATGCCGGTACCGGTCGCCATTATTAAATTCCTGCTGCTGATAAAAGCCTCGTATCAGTTTGTGACATTTGTACAGATAGATGCTAACTGAAACAAATGCTGACAGCTCTAAGATGGAGATCATCCTTTGAAAAACACCCAATTCCAATAATAATGGACTGAAATGCAGCAAATCCTTCCGCTGGAATTTATGCTCCGGCCGGGTTATTTTGAGTACATAAAAGTAAATAAGCGGACCCAATACGAGCGAAAACTGCAGTGGCACACGATCTAAAAAGGGAATATATTCCGCCAGCCGCATGTCCATACCCAATATGCGGGCCATCCACAAAGTCATTACAACCAGCACTAAGGCAAGAAAGCGGTTTGCTAAGCGGTTAACGCTTTTGCCAGACCATAAGAATAGAGCAATGGTTAGTCCAATAAAGATCGCCCCGAGGAAACCCAGGTCATACAGGTTGATATGGAATATGTATGGATTCAAGTATATTAAACTATTTGACTACTAAGGTATCATTCATTCCTCAAACTTCCTTCAAAAGCCATTTGCTCATTCCGAGCGAAGGCTTTTAACCGGATTTGCTACAGCAGCTTTAACCGCCTGAAAACTAACAGTTAGCAAAGCGATCAGTATTGCAGCGGCGGCGGCGGAAACAAACATCCACCAACTTAAGCCTACCCGGTAAACAAACCCCTGCAGCCATTGGCCCGCGGCCCACCATGCAATAGGCATAGCGATGAAAAATGCGACGAGAACCAGTTTCATAAAATCCTTTGACAGCAGCCCTACTATTCCCGACACACTTGCGCCGAGCACTTTTCTGATTCCTATTTCCTTGTTACGCTGTTCGGCGCTAAAGGCCGAAAGTCCAAACAAGCCCAGGCATGAAATTAAAATGGCGACCATGGTAAATGAATTAATGATCCGCGATAACACAACGTCGTTTTCATAGGCGCTCTGCATCCGGTCGTTCATAAAGGTGTAGTCAAACGGAGTTTGCGGCAGGTTCTTTTGCCATACTTGCTGTACCGATGCCAAAAACGAGCTGTAATTTTTTGTATTTGTGTTGATGATCAAATTATTTACCTCATCGGCCCTCGGCGCATACATGATCATAAAAGCATGTATATCATCGTGAAGCGATTTGTAATTAAAATCTTTTACAACACCGGCCACCTGGAACTTCCGATCGCCCTCAGAAAATAGCATCGTGCCCATCGCTTTATTGGGGTCAATGCGTAACCGTTTGGCCAGGGTTTCATTGATCAATACCTTACCTGAGTCGCCTTGCATCAATTCTCTTCCGGCGATAAGTTTGATGCCCATCGTTTTTATAAAATGCTCATCAGTATACAAATTTTGCTGATCGATGGCGTCAGCCGGGTTCATACCCGATAAATAAACGCCCCAATCAAAATAATTCTCGGCTCCGAAAGTGTTACTCGCCCGGGATATCGATTTTACATCAGTTAGTTGCTGCAGGTCGGCGGCAAGCGCATCCATTTTCTTCCGGGTATCGTTGGTATGAAAAGTTAAAATGATCTGCTGATCTTTTGTGAATCCCAGGTCGCGGCTTTTGATATAATTCAACTGACTATAAATCACAATCACGCCGGTGATCAGAATAATGGATATAACGAACTGGAATACCACCAGCGAACGCCTCAAAACCTGCGTAGATATCTGGCTGGTAAAATTCCCCTTGATTACTTTAATAGTCATAAAGGCCGACATATAAAAGGCAGGGTAGCTCCCGGCAGCCAGGCCCGTTACAACAGTTAGTCCGCCAAGCATCAGCCATAAGCGATAATCGTTAAATAGTGATAGCGGGATATCGGCCTGCGTAATCTGGTTTAAATAAGGCAGCGCCAGAACTAATAAAGGCAACGCGATGACGATCCCGATAAAAGACAGCAAAAAGGATTCGCCCAAAAATTGAGTGATCAGGTCGTACTTTCCGGCTCCTATGACTTTTCTTACACCTACTTCTTTCGCCCGTTTAGAGGCCCTGGCGGTAGAGAGGTTCATAAAATTAATGCAGGCAATAATTTGTATCAATATCGCTATTAAGATCAATACCCATAAAAAGGACGAGCTCACAATTTTGCCGGTTTCGGCGTCGTAGCCCGCGGAGGTATGGATAGCATTTATCGGTTGCAGGTGCAGCGATTTGCTCATCCCTGAACTCTTCAATTGATCTGCCCCATATTTATTAAGGAATGCGGGAAGCTTCTTTTCAAGCGCGTTCGCATTGGCGTCAGGGCGTAACTTTATAAAAGTGTAGGTAAAATTGTTCCCTGCCCAGGAGTTGTTAGTCAATATACCTCCACCATAGCCGTTTTTGTTCAGCTTGATAAACATATTGGCTGAGATTTGCGACTTTCCAGCGCTTTCATCCACCACACCCGTTACTTTAAAAACATTTTTCCCATCCCCATCTTCCATAGTGATCATTTTACCGATCGGATCAGTAGTTCCAAAAAGTTTATCAGCAACGGTCTTTATTAATACTATGCTGTTAATCTCAGTTAAAGCATCTACCGGTGAACCATTTGTAAAATGATAGGTTAATATTTTAAAAAAAGTGGAATCTACCATGATGGCATCCCGCTCGTAGAAGGCCTTTTCTTTATAACTGAGTAAATGTTCTTTGATGCCAAGTGTCGGTACTACACGGGTATATTGGACGATCTCGGGAAAGTCATTCTTCAAAGCAGGGGCTATAGGCGGTGAGGCGGTGGCCATCGTTTTAGCCACATCGCCGGTATGTGCCAATGAAGTGGTTACCCGGTAAATGTATTTTGCATCCCGGTGATGTTTGTCATAGCCATACTGATCCTTTACATAAAACAATATATATAAGCAGCACAGCGTCCCTGTAGCAAGACCAGCTATATTAATCAGACTAAAAAAGCGATTCCTTAATAAAAAGCGAAGCGAGACTTTGAGATAATTTCTAAACATAATATTGCGATTTAATTTTTCATGAGACCACACAGGAGTGGCCCCACGATGCAATATTAGAGGTGTAAGTGGCGGAAGGCTGCCCGAATTATAAGTTGAGTAATCTTTTTTAAGTTCGTTTTTGTACTCCAGCGAGGTTTTCCCGGTCATCTGTTTGAAAATGCGCGTGAAGGTACTTTGGGAGTTAAAGCCAGCTTCGTATGCAATTCCCAGAAAGGTTATGTGGCTGTAAGCAGGGTCGGCCATTTTAGCTACCACATCCCGCACGCGGTATTCGTTTATAAAATCATTAAAGTTTTTTTTAAGGACGGTATTGATGATCCGTGACAATTCATGTGTATGTATGCCAAGCTTTTCAGCAAGAGAACCCAGGCTCAATTCGGGATCCTGGTAATAACGATTCTCCTTAACTACATTCTTCAGCCAGCTGCCTTTTTGCTTCAAGTCAACAGGTAGTAACGACTTTGGCACTGGAGCGTTATCTGCTAGCACACCTGCTATAGGTCTTGAGAAAGCTCTCACGCCTATCCAAATGATCATCACCGCTAAAAGAAGATACAAGGGGTAATAAGCATGTATGTCCAACCGGTTATAATAATAAAAATAATCTACGGCTGTAAAAGGCACCAACAACAGCCATACCATTCCGAAACCTATCAGTAAACGATGCAACCAGCGTAACTCATATCTGTACCGGTCTCCCCCGCTAAATTTCAGGTTTTGATAAAATTGTTCTATCAACCTGTGAGATTTGTACAGGTAGATAATAATCGAAACAAACGCGAGCAATTGTAATATTGAATTCGATTGTTGAAAGGCTGGTGTACTATAAGTAGCAGCACCGGTTTTCATACTTTCATTAACCACCAGTACATGAGCTGCAAGTTGCAACAGCAATGGCGAGAAATGCAGCATATTCTTCAATCGGAACTTATATTCCGGCCGGGTTATTTTGAGTACATAAAAGAAAATAAGCGGACCAAACACCAGCGAAAATTTCAATGGCAGAAAACTCCAATGGGAAACATAGTTCTCCAATCGGATATCGGCGCTCAATATCCAGGTGATATGCGATATGACCACTGCCAGGGCCAATGCGAGAAACCGGTTTGCCTGTTTATTGACACTTTTTGTGCACCACAATAACAAGGCAAAATTCAGCCCGAAAAAAATTGTCCCGAGGAAACCCAGGTCGTACAGGTTGATATGGAAAGTATATGGATTCAAGTATATTAAGTCGCTCAATCGCCGTTCCAAATTAATAACATATTGATTGATAAAAAATTACGTGGAACTTAGCATGAGCATTTGTAACAAAACCGGACGTTAAGGCGTCCGGTTTTGAAATGCTTTTATTCTGAACTTGTAATTTAAAATCCAACAAAGAAGGATGCTATTTATTTGGCAATCGCCATTGCAGTAACGCTCGCGCCGCTTGCGCTGGTTACAGGCAGCGTATGCACGGTTCCATTTTTCCAATATTCAGGTGTGTTGTAATTATTATTAGCCACAGGGTCACCGCTCATTTCCCAGCCGGCAATATAAATATCAGTGCCATCTACTGCCATTCCGTAAACAAAACTGTTGTTGCTGCCGCTATTTGACAAAGGCAGAGTAGTTTCTACACCGTTTTTCCAATACACGGCACTGCGGAAATCTGTTCCGGCTAAATAAACATCTGTTCCCGATACCGCCATCGCAGTAACGCCGCCCACGTTGCTATTCATCGGAAGAATATGTTCCACTCCATTTTTCCAATATACAGCTGCTTGCCCATCCTGTCCGGCAAAATATACGTCCGATCCGGAGACGGCTATAGCGGTTACTGCTCCATAGCCCGGGCTGGATACAACCGGTAAAAAATGTTCTACTCCGTTCTTCCAATATACAGGCACAGTAGTGGTGGTTGTACTTGGAGGATTATCATTGCCAGCATTATAAACATCCGCGCCTGCTATAGTCGTAGTCAGGATGTGCGCTGAATTCCCGGTGCGCGATACAGCAGTATAATTTCCATCTTTTACAAGCGACAGACTATACAAATATGGAGGCGCATCCTGAAATGACGTACCGGCAAAATAAACGTCAGTTCCTGATAAGGCAACACCCTGGGCATATAAAGCATACGGCATAATATTCGCTGTCCCGTTTTTCCAATAAACATAGTCCAGGCCGTTATAACCTGTTATGTAAACGTCCGTACCTGCAGCAGCGATATTGTAAGTGTATCCCCGCACTGAGTGGGAACCATTACCGTCAGTATCGGATACCGACAGGTTATGTTCCACCCCATTTTGCCAATAAACAGGGGTGGTGCCGTCAAGCCCTGTAAAGTATAAGGTGGCAGTGCCATTGTCAGTGGATGTCGTTTGCTTGACGGTAACTTTTGAGACCGGAGTTCTGTCACTTGCAGGTTCAAGCTCATTATTTTTTGTACAGGAGGCTGCCGACAAAACGATGCAGGCAGATAGAATAAGGATAAGGTTTCTCATAATTATTTTTAAAAATTGATCAGTTACTAAGTTTTTAGGTGGTCTATGCTTATTACGCGATCAATAACAATAATGCTACACAAATATCTAATTTTCAGCAAATTATTTTAACGACTCAATATTCGAAAGCAAAAAAGGCCTAAAATAACTAACAACATCAAGGCACCCGGCGTCGCTATTAGTCCAGGTAATCTGGCGGGTAAAGTTTTTGAATGTATTTAGCCGCAACAGCACGCACGTCCTGGGGACTGAGGCCACTTATCTCGCGGAACAGCCTCTCCAGTCCGGCGGGAGTTACTGTACAAACCAAACAGGCCGGGGCGTCAGAAATATTTTTAAAAGCATGAACGCCGCCATTAAGTGGAATATTGATGAAGGCCCCCCTTGTCGCAACTTGTTTACTGGCCTCGGTCCGGAATTCCACCTCGCCTTCGGCTACATAAAATGTTTCCTGTATATCGGGATGTTCATGTGGCGCAGGGCCCGCACCCGGCGGTACTATCATTTCAATTACAGCAAAGCGGTTCTCGGTTTCTTCACCAGTTATCAGGAAGCGATAATTGCCGCCGGCAATAGACAATTGTTCACCCTGATCAGCAGCGGTGATGGTAATGTTGGCTGTTTCCATGAATATCGTTTGATTGTAATGCAAAATAAGGATATGTTTTGAAGGTGCAAACAAGTGATCAAATGAAATACAAACCGCATTGAACTGGTGAAAATAAATGGCATATTTATAACGTGAAGAAAAAGCCTAAACGTTATATGCTGAGACACCTTTTCGTTATAAATTTCGCGCTTTTTGCCGCTTTACAATTACGGGCACAAGTAAAGACCAAATCCGACACGTCGCGCCTGATGAAAGAAGTAGTGGTAACCTATCAGGCCGACAAATTAACACCTATTACCTTTCAAAACTTAAACGGGAATGTTCTTAAGGCTAAATCAACCGGACAAGAGCCATCTTATTTATTATTGGAAACCCCATCGATAACTGTCTACTCCGATGCTGGAAGCACACAGGGCTATTCTTATTTCAGAATGCGGGGAATTGATCAGACCAGGATCAATATATCATTGGATGGCGTTCCATTAAATGAACCGGAAGATCAGGGCGCTTATTTTTCCAACTATCCTGATATTATCAACTCGGTTAGCAAAATTCAAATTCAACGCGGTGCAGGCACAAGTAAAAACGGGGTGGCTAGTTATGGAGGCAGCGTACAGTTATTCTCGCCCAGACTTTACGATTCCACGTACACTACTATTGGGGTAGGCTATGGATCGTTTAACAGTCACAGGGTATTTGCTGAATTTAATAGCGGCGAGAGAGACAATAAAACTTTTTACGTAAGAGCGTCACAGGTTTATTCCGACGGCTACAAATATAACTCTTCCAATAATGCGGAGTCGGTTTTCATCAGCGGCAGCTTAACGGATAACAAATCAGTTTTCAAAATAAATGCTTTGATCGGCCATCAGCAAAATCAGTTGGCCTGGCTGGGCGTTTCTGAAGCTTTAATTGATCGGGACAGGCGGACAAATGCCGACGAAAATGAGAGAGATAATTTTACGCAAGCGTTGACGCAATTGCAACACTCGTGGTACATTAACAAGGAGTCCACCTTACAATCGAGCATTTATTACACTTTCCTCAATGGCAATTACGATTTTAACCCAAACAGCTATCTCGCACTTCCTTCTACAAACGAACTGTATAATTACGCATTCCGCTCAAACCTTATTGGGCTGTTCAGCAACTATATTTTCTCCAAAAACTCATTTAACTGGACAACCGGTATTCATGGTAATGTTTATGACAGAAGGCATACCGGTAGCGAAAAAACACAGGGACAGTTGTACGAAAATACCGGCTACAAAAACGAATTCAGTGTTTTTAGCAAAGTGGATTATACCATAAACCAGCTAACGTTTTTTGCAGACCTTCAATCACGCTATGCGGATTTTATTTACCATGGCGATGTGCCTTTAAATAAATTCAGCTGGTACTTTTTTAATCCGAAGGTGGGTTTAAGTTTTGAGGCCGACAACCACTTCGTACTCTATTATAGTATCGGCAGAACCGGTCGCGAGCCGACAAGAAACGATATGTTTGGCGGCAACGACAATTTGCTTGCTGATAGCGCTGGCCATGCTATCATTTCAGTTAATGCTCCCGAATATGTCACTGATCAGGAACTGGGTTTGCGACATCAATCGGATAAAATAAATTTGAATCTGAATTTTTACTACATGAGCTTTAAAAATGAAATTGTTTTAAATGGGCAGCTCGGTCCTAATGGATTAGCGTTGACCGATGAAGTAGACCACAGCTTTCGTACCGGGGCCGAACTAGCTGTCAATTATAAGGTAAATGATCATATTCATCTCATCAACAATTCGTCGTATAGCTACAGCCAAATCGAGGAGCAAAAACAATCTTTCACGCCGATTCTGACACCTCCTGTTATAATTAACCAGGAAATAACTTATAGCCAGAAAAGATTCTTGCTGGGTTTTTCAGGCCGATACCAAAGCCGGTCATTTATTAACTTCGCCAATAACGCTCAGGTCAACCAGTATGCTATATTAAATGCGCGGATGCAATATAACGCTGGCAGATTTCAACTCAACGTTTTTTTAAATAACATTACTAATACTAAATATTTCAATAACGGCTATGTGGATACTGATGGAACAAAGAAGTATTTTGTTCAGTCACCTGTGAACTACTACACCTCTGTAAAATATACCTTCTGATGCACTTCTTTGATATCGCCAACACCTCTTTCACTGTTATAGGCTACCCCATCAGTTATGTCGAGTTAATAGGCACGCTGTTTGGATTGGTTTCCGTCTATTTTGCATCAAGGGCCAATATCTTAACATGGGGCACCGGGATCGTCAATGAGTTATTTCTTTTTATCCTGTTCTTCCAGGTACACCTCTATGCCGATATGTTCTTACAGGTCTATTTTTTTATAGTCACCATATACGGTTGGTACAATTGGAAAACAAAACCAGTTCGTCATTCAATTACAACGACAAATAAAAAGTTGCGCTGGCTAATAGCTATTATTATCGTGGCAGGCTCACTGCTAAGCGGCTTAATGATCAAAAACATCCACATATACTTGCCTGATTACTTCAAGGTAGCAGCCGCTTATCCGTTTACAGACTCTTTAGTAATGGTTTTAAGTATAATAGCCACCGTCCTGTTGGCAAGAAAAAAAATAGAAAATTGGGTCTTGTGGATACTGGTAGATGCAATTTGTGTAGTACTATATGTTAAAAAAGCAGTTTATTTCCTTTCATTAGAGTATCTTATTTTTTTGGGATTGGCATCGTACGGTTTATATGAATGGAAGAAACAATTGACCAATGACTAAAGCCCTCATATTTGGAAAATTTTTGCCTTTTCACAAAGGACATGAGGCTATGATCAGCTTCGGATTAACAAAATGCGATCTTTTAACCGTACTCGTCTGCCATGAGAATAATGAAGATATCTCAGGGGAAATAAGGAAAAAGTGGATTATCGAGACGTTCCCCGACGAGCCAAATTTAGAAATCAGAGTACTGCAATACGACAGTCAGCAATTACCTAATACGTCTCAAACATCGTCAAGCGTTTCTGAGACATGGTCCGATGAATTTAAGAAACTGTTTCCTGATTATAACCTGGTAATCTCCTCCGAACCCTATGGCGACCTGGTTGCCGGTTTTATGGATATCCGGCACATTCCTTTCGATTTGGAGAAAAGCAAATATCCAATATCGGCCTCTATTATTAGGAATGACTTATTTACCAATTGGCACTACCTGCCTGCTGCAGTTAAGCCCTATTTTGCGGTCAAGGTTGCCATCCTTGGAACAGAATCAACTGGAAAAACAACCTTAACTGAGCAATTATCGAGGCATTACAACTGTAGTTTTGTAAAAGAAGCCGGAAGGGATCTCATCCACGACTCTACCGACTTTTCTTTTAACGATCTGCGGTCAGTTGCCTTGGAACACGCAAAAAGAATAATTGAAGCAACATCGGGCAACAGTCCGCTGATCATCATTGACACAGATATTCACATCACAAAATCGTATGCTCAGTTTGTATTTGGTAAGAGCTTGCCAGTCAATCATGCTATTTACACTATTAACCATGCCGACCTATATCTTTACCTGAACAACGACGCACCTTATTACCAGGATGGCACACGTTTGAGCAAAATCGAGAGGGATTTACTGGACCGATCTCATCGGGAAATTCTGGCCGCTCACAACGTCCATTTTGTTGAAATAGCAGGTAGTTGGCAAAGTCGGTTTGAGCAGGCCGTTACGGAAATCTCCCGTTTGATTATGGATAGGTACGGTAAAAAAACATCATAACTTCATTCATTTCTCAAACTCTGTTCAAGCGCCATACACTCTACGCTGAAGCTTCGGCCTAAGTGCAAACTCACTCAGAGCGGAGGCTCTTCACTGGGTTTGTCAATGCAGCTTTAATGGCCTGGAAACTTACTGTAGCAAATGCGATCAGGACTGCGGCTAAGCCGGATATTAAGAATACCCACAAGCTGATATTGACGCGATAAGCAAAGTCCTGCAGCCATTTATGCATTAAATAGTACGCAATTGGCGATGCGATAACCAGTGATATGATGATCAGTATTAAAAAATCTTTGCTTAGCATGGATACTATACTTGCAGCACTTGCGCCTAATACTTTGCGTATGCCTATCTCCTTAATGCGCTGCTGAGCGGTAAATGCGGCCAGTCCGAATAATCCCATACATGAAATAAAGATGGCGATCGACATAGCAGTATTCATTAACCGGGCAGTTTTTTGCTCTTTGTCATAAAATCCGGCAATTGTCTGGTCAAAAAACGCGTATTCAAACTTGTCGTTTGGATATACGGTTTTCCAGGTCTTTTCAATTTGCGCGATCGTTGTTTTAAATGCGCCAACGTCTTTACCCAATTTTATACTAATCGTTCTTTCACTCTTCCGGATTGAAGCCATGAAAAAAGGATTTATAACCTCATGCAACGATTTTGAATTGAAATCTTTTACCACACCAACTATTTGCCGTTTTGAATCCGACATACCTATTTCAACCAGTTTGCCAATGGCGTCCTCTGGTTTTCTAAAGCCAAGCGCTTTGGCACATGTTTCATTTACAAGGTACTCCTTCAAAGTGTCGGAATAAGAAAGATTACGTCCGGCTACAATTTTCAAACCGAATAGCGGCACGTAATTTTCGTCGCAAAAATCAAATGACGCATCTATTTTGGCTCCGCCAGCGCCTTTATATTCAATAAAGGTTCCGCCATGCCTTTGTGACGCCGGCGTTTCGCGATGCAGGCTTACCATTTGTACATTAGGCAATTCTTTGATCTTATTTAAAAAGACAGCCCGTTGATCTATAGTCGTATTCCAGTCGGTGTGTATGGTGATGATGGCGTCTTTATTAAAACCCATATCCTTATTCAAAACATAATGGATCTGTTTGGCAACCACCAATGTGCCGATAATAAATATCAGCGAAACAGTGAACTGGAATACGATCAATGTTTTCCGGAGATAGCTCTTCCGGTTAAGTTGCGCAGAGCCTTGCCCCTTTAAACTTAAGGCGGGCAAATAAGATGAGAGTATCCTGGCGGGATAAAAACCTGCCAGCAAGGACGTCACTATAAGTGTCGAAAGTAAAAATAAAAGCACACCCGGGCTAAATAAATTTAATGCAACACCCGGCGGTATAAAGGATTGAAAAGCCGAAATAATAGGATTGGTAACTGCTACTGCGATGATTAAAGCTACAGTAGTCACGATAAACGTCTCGATCAAAAATTGAACGGTTAAGTTTGCTTTACTGCTGCCCAATACTTTACGCACCCCAACTTCCTTTGCCCGGCGCAACGACTGTGCCGTAGAAAGATTGATGAAGTTAATAGCAGCGATGACCAATATAAAAACCGCAACTGCCATCAATCCATACAGTGTGGGTAAATGCGCCTGCCGTGAGTAAGAATCTTCATAATGATTGTTAAAGTGAACGTCGGATAGGGGTTGCAGGAGTAATTCTACTTTCGAACCTGGCTCTATTCTGATATGCGCCTCAACAAATTGCTGGAACTGTTTTTCAACCTGGGCCGGCGTGACACCCTTTGCCAATTTTACATAACCCTGCGAGTCTGAGTCCCACATGCCCCAGTTTTGCAGATCGATATCCTTTTTCAGAAAACTATGCTGCACTGTGGCAAACGAAATAAAATCCTTAAAACCAAAATCAGTGTGCTTATCCCAGTCCTCCACAATACCGGACACGGTAAGCCGCAAAGAATCATTGTAAACAACTTGTCTACCGATAACATTCCCTAATGATTCCGATCCAAAATATTTTTGTGCCTCCTGCTTAGACAGCACTACCTTAAATGGCTCATTTAAAGCTGTGGATGGGTTTCCCTGCAACCACTTGTATTTGAATATTTGAAAGTATTGCGGTTCCGCTACTATCACAGTCGCGGGTTGTTCACCTTCTTTTACTGCCAGAAATTTCTTAGAGGTGTTATTTGTCCCCGGTATAGTAACCTTCGGAAAATAAGTGTAAAACCCGGTTACCGCTTCAAAGCCGCTCAGTTCGTTTCGCACAGCTGCGGGCAATGGGATTACGCCGGAGGCCCCGTCGTTCCTATTCCCCTGTGGGTTCTGCATTGCAGTTACTATGCGGTATATGCGATCTCCGTCCGGATGAAAAGTATCATAGCTCAGTTCAAAGCTGGTTATTAAATAAATAACTAAACAGGCGCAAACACCAAGTGATAACCCAAGAATGTTTATGCTGGTATATACCTTATTTCTACGGATACTGCGCCAGGCGATCTTTAAATAATTTTTGAACATATAGCTGCGGTTTAATTTCTTACCAGACCACTTCAGTGTGGTTTGCTGATACGAAATTATCCCGGCAGTGCGGGAATGAGGTTGCAACTTATCATTTGCAACCTCTTTTTCTAGTTCGCGCTTGTAATCTGCTGGATTTTTCCCTGTCAATTGTTTAAAAGCCCGGATGAAAGTGGCTTTGGAATTAAAACCGGCATCATATGCCATACCCAGCAACGTTATCCTGTCATAAGCCGGGTCCTGCATTTTCGCTACTACATCGCGAACGCGGTATTCATTAATAAAGTCGTTGAAGTTTTTCTTCAGCGTTACATTAATGATCCGGGATAATTCATGCGGGTGCATGTCAAGCTTCCCGGCGAGTGAACTTAAGCTTAATTCAGGATCTTCGTAATAGCGGTTATCTTTAATAGTTTTCTTCAGCCATGTTCCCTTTTGTTTCAACTCCGACGCTGGTAACGGTTTCAGTATTGCAACATTCTCCGCCGGAGCGTCCCCCTTCGATTTAAAAAAGGCCTTCGCACCCGTCCAAATAACCGTACCCGTTAAAAGGAGATACAAAGGGTAGTAAGAATGCGCGTTTAACTGATGATCGTAGTAAAAATAATCTATGGCGATAAAGGGTATCCACATCAGCCATAACAACCCAAACGCAATCAACAATTTGTGCAGCCATCGCAACTCATGCCTGTATCGATCTCCCCCATTAAATTTTTGCTTTTTATAATATCGTTCTATCAGCCTGTGAGATTTGTACAGGTAGATTATAACCAAAAAGAACGCCAGCAATTGCAACACAGAATTCAACCACTGAAAGACGGGCGTGTTATAAGTTGTAGCACCTGTTTTTACACCTTCTTTAACAGCTGATACATGCACTCCGAGTTGAAGTAGCAACGGCGAGAAATGCAGCAAATCCTTATAGCGAAATCTAAATTCCGGTTGTGTTATTTTAAACACATAAAAGTAGATGAGCGGACCAAGTGCCAGTGAGAACTGTAAGGGCAAGAGACTCCAATTAGGAATATAGTTCTCTAACCGAATGTCGATAGCCAATATCGATGCGATTTGAAATACCACCACTGCCAGAGCCAATGCAAGAAACCTATTTGCAGAACGGTTCACACTTTTGACCAGCCATAGTTGCAAGGCAAAGGTCAACCCAATAAATATTGCTCCCAGGAAAGCCAGGTCATACAGGTTGATATAGAAAGCGTATGGATTCAAGTAATTTGGAACAGCTCAATCGCTGTTCCAAATTACTAACATATTGATAGATAAAAAATTACATAGTATTAGGCCTAGGCATTTGTAACAAAACCGGACGTTGAAGCGTCCGGTTTTAACTTATTCATTTCTTAAACTCAAAGGGAGAAAGTAAACTGATAACTGTTTAACCAGTCACTGGCTAACTGATCACTCTGAGCGAAGACTGCTCACCGGATTCACTAAAGCTGCCCTAATAGCCCTATAGCCTACGCTGACCCAGGCAATTGCTATTGATATTACTATGGCCATGACGAATATGCCTGGACCTATCGGTATCTTGTAACTGAAATCCTGCAACCATTGATACATAAAATAGTAACCTATGGGAGCTGATATAAGGAATGCGATGACGATAAGCAGGGTGAATTCCTTCGAAAACAGGTAAACGATGTGACCAACCGAAGCACCCAATGTTTTGCGGATACCTACTTCCTTGGTACGCTGTACCGCCATAAAAGATACCAGGCCATATAAACCAAGGCATGATATGAATATGGCTATGCCGGCAAATATTTTATATAACATCGACAACTGATCATCTTTTTTATAAAAATCCACGATCTTATCGTCCAGGAACTGGTATTCGTAAATACCATCGGGGAATGTCTTATCCCAGACCTTTTGAATTGAAGCTTGTGTATTATTGATACCAGCCGGTTGTATTTTAATATTGATCGTATGGAAAACATCCCTCCACGATGCCATCATCACCGGTGGTATAGCATCTTTCAACGAAGTGATGTTGAAGTCTTTTACAACGCCTGTGATACGTGCATATTTGGTTTTGTCGTCCCACATATTGATGTATTTGCCGATCGCCTGTCTCGGGTCGTTTACCCCCAATTTGTGCAACAAGGTTTCGTTGACTACGTAGCCTGTTATCGTATCGCTTTTTCTGTAAGGCTGCCCAGCTACAAATTGCAGTTTATACAGGTTAAAGTAATCGGCATCGGCCCATTTCAGGTAAGCGTTAAAATCAGTCTTTTTCGGCGAATTATCATATTTAAAATCGGTGCTCCAGCCACCGTAATCGGACGGACTAGCGAAGCTGAAGCTTACACCTTTAACTCCCGGCACTTGCATAAGCTGGTCGCGCAAAGCAGGTAATTTTCTGAGATTAGCGCTATCGTTCGGGAACGAAACATTCATTACTGCATCCTTGTCAAATCCCAACGATTTATTCCTGAAATAATTCATCTGGTAAACTATAACCAGCGTGCCGATCACCAGTACCTGCGCGATGCCGAATTGAAGCACAACCAATGCGCTCCTTAATGATATCCCTCTTGCTCTCCCCGCAATAATTTTATTCTTCAACGCGGTGATCGGGTTGAATCCTGACAACACGATAGCCGGATAAAAGCCCGATAGTAAGGTGACACATACAATAGTGGCAGCGATGAAACCGATCACAACCGGTTGATATAACATGGAATTGGTCAATGATATTTGAAGCAATTTATTAAGCGGAGGTATTACCACGGAAGCAATGACCGTAGCAATGGCTACCGCGAAAAGCGCAATGATAAAAGTCTCGCTTAAAAATTGCAGTATCAATTGTTTGCGGTTACCGCCCAATACTTTACGTATCCCGACTTCTTTAGAGCGGTTAACCGCCTGCGCAGTTGCCAGGTTAATAAAATTCACACAGGCAATGATCAGAAGGAATACCCCTATCAGGCTGATCGCATTGATCAAGCCCTTGCTGAAAGGCACATGGGTACCAAAAATGTGTATTTTGGTATTATAATGCATATCGCTTAGTGGTTGCAGCTGCATGCCCGACTTAACATATTCTGCCGGTTTGTGCTTTTTTACAAATGCCGCCAGGTCCTTGTTAAATTGCGGAACGGAAAGACTGGACGGAAGCACTATAAAAACATAATGCGAGCCGAAAATGCTCACCCAATCGGTCATGTTACCATTAAAGTCACCGCCTTTTTCACGCATCGTAGCGTACGATACCAGCATCTTTACGGGGAAATCCGTATTGTCGGGGAAGTTCTTTAAAACGCCGGTGATCTTTAAATCTGTTTGATTGTTGTAACGGATTACTTTACCTATCGCGTTGTGCCAATCGCCAAAAAACCTGTCGGCCTCATCCTGTGTTAGTACAACCGTCCTTGCTTCTGACAAAGCTGTTTTTTTATCACCTGCCAGCCATTCAAAGTCAAAAATATCGAAGAACTGCGGCTCGCAATAATAAGCGTCGTCCTCTTTGAATTTCTTTACAGCCTGTTTGCTATTGACATTGCCGACACTGTACTGACCGCCATACCGCAGTATAGCTGCCACGCCTTTCAGTTGGGGGTAATCTACCCTCAGCCCGGCTGAGGTCGGGAATGGTACGCCGCTACCAAACTCCAAGCCATTGGGGCCTTTTGATGCCGTGACAACACGGTATATCGAATCCTTTTTGGTATGAAAGTTATCAAAACTGGTTTCAAACTGAACGATCAGGAATATCAGCAGGCAGGCTGCAATACCTATGGCCAGACCGGTAATATTGATGGCGGCGTAGCTTTTATTACGCATCAGGTTGCGCCACGAGATTTTAAAATAATTCTTGAACATAATATTGCGATTTGATTTTTCGGGAGACCATTGCGGAATGGAATCACGATGCAATATTAGCGGCCGTGTATGCGATTGTAGGGCCAAATTATTAATTGGCCCCTCTTTTTTCAGGCTGTTTTTGTATTCTACAGGGGTCTGACCTGTCATCTCTTTGAAAACACGGTTGAAAGTTCTTTTTGAATTGAATCCCGACTCGTAAGCGATACCCAGCAGCGTGAGCCTGTCGTAAGCCGGGTCCTGCATTTTGCGGGCAATTTCGCGAACCCGGAATTCATTAATAAAATCGCTGAAGTTCTTTTCCAGCCCAATGTTCATGATGCGCGACAAATCATGCGGATGGATCATCAGTTTCACCGCCAGTGTGGCCAATGTCAGTTCCGCGTCCTCATAAAGACGGTTTGCTGCCACTGCTTCTTTTAATCTCCTGCCTTTCTCCCTTGCATCCGACCGGTCAGATATTGGCATGGTCAGTTGGACGGCACTATCCGGTTTCAGCACCGCTTGTCCGGCCATTCCAATCAATATAAATGCGATGACAAAAAAGAAAATGCCGTTAAACAGCGATAACACGCATACTATACCCAGTAGGAACAAAGTCGTATCCAGCAAGCGGAAAGCAAAACGCGGTCTGTCCATCAGCACGGGCTGCAAGCGATGATAAAAAGCTTCTATTAGGCTGTGCGATAAATATAAATAGATGATGACCGAGATTAAAACAAGCCATACCGGAAACCAAAACGCAACAAGCAATGGGCAAAAGTGCAGTATATCTTTCCGGCTGAACTTCCGGTCTGAGGATGTTAGCTGCCATACATAAAAATATAGCAGTGGTCCCAGCGCGGGTAAAAGAAACGGTGTAAGCCCACCAATTTTTAATATGACTACAACTAAGGCTGAACTCAAAAACAGGTTGGCTGCTCTACCAAATCGTTTGGTAAACCCTAAAAGCAAAGCAAGGGTCAGCCCGGCAAACAGGGTTCCCAGGGAGACGAGGTCATACGGGTTGATATGGAAGATAAATGGAGTCACGTAAATTAAACAGCTCAATCGCCATTCCAATTTAATAACTTATTGATAGATAAAAAATTACATGGTGTTTGACATATACATTTGTAATGAAAGCGGACGGTAGGGTGTGCGGTTTTGAGTGGGGTGTGCGTTTGTTCCGTTCTCCTTTATTTTGTAACAGGTAGAGAGAAACAGCTTTTTCCATTCGGACTTACTCTCAAAGCGTCATTGCTGTAAGGACGTTTGTGGTAGCGTATTGAATTTACTACTTTCGTTAAAACTATTTACTATATGAAGATTTCTTCAGGAAACTTTAAAGTACTTGACACTGGGTTAGCTATTACATATAAAGGTGAATCGCTGCTATTTGACTTAGGACCAGAGTTAAAAATAATGATTTCTTTTAGCATCGACGAGCAAAAGCCAGGTTTTAGAATAGATCTTAGTAGTGACGCACCCAATAGATTGATCTTGAATTGCATTAATGCAGATGATGGAGGCCTAAAACACCCAATTAAAATTGGCAATATCGGTAGCGAAGATGTTTATGTTATTTTTTGGATAACTAACCTAGTTTCTGGCTCCATTAGTAAAAAAGTTGAATATACTTGGTATTTAGGAAAAGACGAAAATGGCGATTAACCCTGAACTTTTGAAAGACACAAAACTAGTTAGCAAATATCTCGACCATGAGACTGAAACTGCTAAAATCATCACTGAACGTGGTTGGTTAGGTAATTTTTGGGGGAGCACCTCTAGTATTCCAAACAATATCGCTGCTACTCTAATTTTAATAAGCATCCTTACTGGTTTAGTTTATACATATTGTGCATTTAACTCGCCCCCTAATAGTAATAATATTTCGATTAAAGACTTTTGGTCTATTATGAGCCCTTTTATTACCTTGCCTCTTGGTTATTTATTCGGGATGAAAAAGAAGGATTAATTACATTAAATACCGCAAACACTATTGGGTAAATTTTTCCCTCTCACTGCCAATCCTTTAAGAAACATTTTTACAGATATTTCTTAACAAATAAAAATTCATGTTTCAGCAGGGTCTCCGGTGCGGGACCCTGCGTGGCGCTTCACACGAAATAACGCAGGGTCCTCTACGAGAGACCCTGCTGGGACGGAAATCAATCCAGATCGACGTGCGTTATTTTAACCCCAGCGTAGAGCCAAAAAGATATTTTAAATCTGTAATTCCTTTAAATATTAAATAAACAATTGGGAGTAGAAGTACTGCTTTTAATTTCTTAAAAGCAGTACTTCTACTCCCTCACCGGTACACTCACAAAACTATCATTAAACCACTCTATCTTCAACGGCTTACCCGCATCGGCAACAGTCTCTTTGCTTACATCTTTACCCGTACCGTAATTTACCTGCGCAAACGGGTTTTTATCAATATTTAAAACCAACAGTAAACGACTGCCCTTGCTTAGTTGCCGGCTCACCATCCGCGTGCGGGTGAATGGAATGCTTTCTATTTTGCCAGGGTTCAATAAAACCCGTTTGGACATATCTCTTGCATAACTGGCGCGGCCCAAGAAATAGGATAGTTCAAAATATTTGCCTTCGGGTGTTACCTCATACAATACCACGGTAACATCCATATCTTTTTTGTTAATGATGACTTTCAACTCTCCACTAAACATGCCGTTAACCTGCATCGGTTTATCTAAGGGCTTGCTAATAAAGAAGAAACCGTTGCTGCGGTTAAGCGAATCTTTGATAATTGGGAACGGATAATAGTCGCCATAGCCGGTGTTGCGGTCGGCCAGGTCGACGGTTTGTTTGAGCGATCCTTTTTTGAGCGGCTTGATGGGCGAAAGACTATAATTATCGCCAATCTTTGAATCGGTCAGGTATAATTTTAATCTCCTGTCAGCCATTTTGGCAACAGAGGGCGCGTGCATCCATTTGTTGGCGCCCATTACCTCGTAGTTCACTTTATCTTTTAATATTTCCGGCTTTTTGCCGCCATTCATAATATAGTCAAACCATTGAAAAGTGATCTCTTTGGTTTTGATCAGGGCAACAGAATCGACTTTATAATCACGCAGAACAGGCACTCCCCCGCTTTGCGTACCAAAATGGTCATACGGCCCGATGATCAAATAATGATTGGCTTTGGAGTTATATTTCAGGTGTTCGAGATAATAATGCAAACCAGAAATCTGTCCATCATCATAATACCCTTCGATCGTTAGCACAGGAATATTTATATGTGCAAAGTCCTGCCGGTACGGCACCAGGCTTTGCCAGTAGCTATCATAATCGGGGTGTTTTAGCCAGCGTTGCAGCCAGGGGTTAGGCTTGCCATCCACGCTGTCAATCTTATTATATGCTGCGCCACTGTTAAACCAGTTAAAATTAAGTGAGCGCTAGCGTTTGGGATCGTCGTAGATTTTGTTGTCCAGGTATTTATTATCGGTCACATAAAACGCCCATCCATAATTGGCATTTAAAAACACGTTGTTTTCCATAGGCAAGCCCAAACCGGGGATAGCCGCCACATAAGGCACAATAGTTTTCAGTGCCGGGTGCACGCGATGTTTAACACCCGCCCATTGCGCAAACCCCGAATAGCTGCCGCCATACATGCCTACCTTTCCGTTGCTCCAGGGTTGTTTGCTGATCCAGTCGATCACTTCATAAACATCTTCCTGCTCGGTTTCGTAAGGTTGCACTTCTTCGGGGCTGAGCCGCTTGCCGCGGGTATCGGCTACCACTCCGATATAACCATGATCCGCAGCCAACTTCGCCTCGCGCAAAATAGACTCAGGGTTAGAATAAATGTAAAAGAACAAGGCCGCAGGTTGTGGGCCAGACATATCCTTCCGGCGGACAACCGTTGCCGACAAAATATGCCCTTGTTTGGTTTTAATCATCACGCTGTCGCTGACGATATATTTATTATCCTCCAGCCGGTTTTGGGCAAAAAGGGTAGCGCACCAGCCTAAAAAGGCCAGTATAAATATTATTTTTCTCATGATATTTTTGGTTAGTTGAACTTCGTTTTCAGCCGGTTATTTGCTTTAAATTTTACGGATTGCCTTTCTGATACCTGCAATAATTTGCCATCGTGCAGGGTAATATCCAGGCGACCGTTTTCTGCCTGTTCTATATGTTTAATAAAATTCGTGTTAATGATCTGCGACCTGTTAATTCTAAAAAACATCGCCTGATCGACCTCCATTTCCAGCTGATTCAGCGATCGTTTTAAATAAGTGGTGGTATCCCTGAAATATAGGCGGGCATAATTCTCCATCGATTCGATCAGGTATATTTCACCCAATCTGATGAAGTAGCATTTGTTGCCGTCCTTTACAAAAAGTTGCTGTTGCGGAGAAGGCGTTCTGCTTAGTTTATTCCTTACTTTTTCGATGACCTTTGAAAAACGCTCGGCCCGCACCGGTTTTACAACATAATCGAGCGCATCTGCTTCAAAAGCCTTAACTGCGTACTGATCATAAGCCGTAATGAAGATCACCTCAGGCACCTGTTGTAACATCTCCAGCAAATCGAACCCTGACTTGCCAGGCATTTGGATGTCGAGTAAAAGAAGGTCTGGATGATGCTTTTCAATTAGTTCTACAGCGTCCTCTGCATTCGCGGTTTCGGCGATTATTTCTAAATCCGGATAGGCGTCCAGCATACGCCGTATTTCTTCCCTCGCAAGCCTTTCATCGTCGATCAATATCACACGTATCTTTTTCATGGGGCGGCGGGGATATTTAAAACAGTGGAAACTATTTCACCGGGTAACTGTGTTAGGGTTAGCGAAGCCTTATCGCCATATTGTAGTCTCAATCGACTTTGGAGATTTGGGAGTCCAATCCCACCTGCTACTTCCTCGTCTTTCAGGACACCCGGATTTTGCATTGTTATTCTTAGAAATGATTCCATCTCCTTCACTTCTATTTTAACCAATCCGCCATTGATCGATTTAGCTATCCCGTGTTTGATCGCGTTCTCCACCAAAGACTGAATACTCAAGGGTGGAACCGGCCAGTTTTCCTGTTCCTTATCGACATCTATTTGATAACACAATCTCTCCTCGAAACGTATTTTTTCCAGTTCAAGATAGTCATTCACCAGCGCCATTTCCTCATTGAAAGGTATCAGCATGTTATTCTGCTGATATAAAGAATTCCGTAATAATTCCGATAACAGGTCGATCGCCCTCCGTGCACCTTCCGGATCGCTTGCCACGAGTGCCTTAATTGAATTCAACGAGTTAAAAAAGAAATGCGGATTTAACTGCGCGGAGAGGTTATTCAGTTGCGCTTCTTTAGCAGCCAGTTGCAAACGTGCATTTTCTTTGGCAATGCGGATCTGCATCATGGCATAGTGGTATAAATGGAACGCCAATATCCAGATCGCCATCAATCGTACACCCGTTACTAAAAGAATTAAAAAGTTTCGTTGAAATGCTGCAAGCAACGTCGGTTCAAGATGATAACCAAAAAGTAAACGACTGAAATAATTCTTAATAACAATAAGTACTGCGTATATGATTCCTGTTATTATAATTGCAGGTAATATCACCCTGAATAATTGCGAAAGGTTCAATTGCGTCCATGAGTTCCTGTGGGAAAACTGTCGATAAGCATGAGTAACACCTATGCCAATAACCAGGTCAAACACAAAATAGGTTAGTCCCAATTCGACAACGAAATAGCCCGAAATATATGCATTAAACGCCCAATAGGTCGCTGCAAACGTCCAGCCAAGTATTTGGCATTTCCAGTATAGCGATATGTTTATTTTTTTGCTCAAGGCGTTTTGATTTGCAAGACAAACGAAGTAAAAGTAAGCGACAGTTGAAAGAAAAAATACACGAGCGCAGGATTTTGTTGATGAGCGTATTTATATTACAACATAATATATATTATTTCGTACAAATCCATACTTATGCTACATATAAAACTGCCCATAAAAACTATACTATATTGGCGCTTTTATAACTAAAACTTTAATTTGCTTGGACAGAATTAATAATTTTTCTATATTGTAGCCGGATTTTACAATGGAGCGTTATAAAAATAATATTGATATAAATATTTTTGTACTGTGCGTAGCTATATTTTATTTTGTAGTTGCAGTCGCCCACATCTCTTTTATAAAGAACTCTACTCACGGCTTCAAGAAATCTCACGTACACACCAATTCTGCATTTAAAAGGAAGGTCGAAATCTTTTATTCTAAAGTTGAGGATGTAAGTCTGATAAAACTGCTTGATAAAACGACTGTCGAACAGAAAAAAACCTTCAATGATTTTATAAAATTTGCGGCTGAATGCTTTGTAGCTGTCCTGTTTATTTTGGCAATTTGGCAGTTACGACCACGATCATTTAGTATCAGCCGATACGGACCATTATTAAATTACCAGGATCATTACCTGTCCCTCTGCACTTTACGAATTTGATCTGTAAGTAAGGCAACCCTACCGCGCGTAACGATGTATTTCACCCGTTATGTGTTAGGTCATTAATAATTTAATGACTTTAAGTGTTTTCAATTTAACTTAAATCAAATTCTATAATTCAATGAATTCGTCAAAAAACGTTCTTCAGTTTCTGTGTTTCAGATCACCCTATGGAGGAAGTTTCTTTAAATCGTTATTAAGGCTTGAACAGACGCTTAATAATGACGCCACCGATATGGTCTATTTGTTTCACGAAAACGTCTCTGATATCCCATGGGTGCAGGGACTGATTGAAGAAGGCAGAAATATCTATTTTTTGAACGGCAATTTTTCCCAGGATATATTCACAATCAAAAAAATAATTGCTAAACACCGTATTAAATATGTTCATGCGCATTTTGCTGGTACCAGGCAATTCACCATGTTCAAGATTGTCAAGAAGCTTTATAAGAACGATCTTATTATCATACGCCACTTAAGGAATCACGATAAGCCAAGAGGTTTTGTTGCTGAGAGTGTAAGAAAGGCATTGAATCATGTCGATCTGTACATAGGCTGCAGTGAGTCTGTTGCTATAGAATACCGCAAGAATTTCAAACTCACTAACGGCAAAGTAACGTACGTTACCAATGCTATCGACTTTAACCGACTGAACAAATATGAAAAGTTAAACAGGGGCGATTTTTATATCAGCTCGCATACGACAGTATTCCTGATGTTTGGTTTCGACTATTATAGAAAAGGCGTCGACCTTGTGCTTGAAGCAATGGACAGTTTGGTAAAACAAGGGCATGATGTTTGCTTGTTGTTGAGCCTGTCGGTAAACAGGGATGCCATTGAGGAACGGATCAAAGACCGTTTCGGAGAAATTCCGGAGTGGCTAAGAATTTTGAAGCCAAGGGACGATATCGCTTCCTATTACAACCTGAGCGATTACTTTATATCTGCAGCCCGCGAAGAAGGCTTTTGTAATGCATTAGTAGAGGCTGCCTATTGTGAACGACCGATCATTAGCAGCAACATCCCCGGACCGCAAACGCTGAATATACCCCATACCTATATGTTCGAGTCGGAAGATGTGGCAGGCTTGCAAAACGCCATGCTATCGCTTATCACATTAAATGAGGATAAGAAAAAGCAGATCATCATCGATCAAAAGGCTTATGTAGAAAAAGCGTTCGACCTGGATGTTTGGGCGCACCAGATCAAAGGGATATATCAGACTCTGAATTAAATAGAGTCTGTCTGAACCTTGATTCGTAGGATTAAAAGATTATCATGATTAATTGTTCGATAGATCAAGTAAATCCTTTAGTCCTACGAATCACGGTTCAGACAATTTGCCTCTTACATCTTCATATCACCCATTCCTGATTTCTTTCCCAGTTCGTCTAATGCTTGCCTGAATGCCTTTGCTAAATCGACCGCAGGACCAGTACCGAGATAATGGAGGAACTTAATACTTGGTTTGTCGCCCAGCATATGACTGTGTACCGCTACAACTTCGATATTGTTGGCCCGAAATACTTTTATTACAGGGTTTACCTCGTGATCAAGCATAGCAACGTCTCCGGCAATATGTGCATTATCCATCGAACCGCAGAACGACGCCCAGGTATTTAGTCCGATATTGGTGGTCATTTCTGTACCCATCGCCGTGACTGTTAAATCAGGACGACCTATTGTGTATTTGATGGCGGGCCCGTTGATGGTAGCCTCATATTTTACAATTTCATTTAATTTAGCCAGGTCAAAAATATCCTTACCTGTCTTTGCAGGCGGCGGTCCGGCAGGCGGCTGATTTTTGGGATTTATCTTGCTCTCAGCTATTGCCTGTGCATATTTTTTTGCCAGTTCTTCGGGCGAACCCATTCCATGCAGGTGCATGTAAAAAATACGCGGTTCTTCATAAAAGAAATGGTTATGTATCGCGCCAACCTCAAGGCCTGCGGCTTGGGCAGCGGTAATCAACGGATTGACTTCTTCCTGGAGCAAAACATTATCACCCATGAGCATGGCTGATTTACCATCTATCGTTCTCTTAATAGAAACCCAACCACCGAAGCCAAAAGATATAGGCACAAACTCTCCCTTTATAGTAACCTTTAGATCATTTCGTGGCAGCGGAATGGTATAGGTCGATTCCGCTTCTTTATAACTGCCTTTTTTGCCGATTGCTGTTTCTATTGCAGCAATCTCGGCAGCAGTTAATGCGGGAGTTTTGGGTAATTGCAGGCCTGATGCTTCTGCTTTTTCCAAATGCAGCAGACTTGCCCCGGTTAACAGAGCCCCGGCTTTTAAGATGTTCCGGCGGCTCGCAGAAAATTTGTTATTCATGGTATCTGTGTTTTAAATGGTTTTGATGATGATATCCAGCAGCACTCTTAGTAAAGTTAATTGAGGTTCCTGTATTCTTTTTGGATAGGCAGTTGTGAGGGGAAACAGTGCCAAATTATTTTTTATTTTTTTCTCCTCCTCTGTCCAATTCCGGAAAGGCCATCAGTTGATAGGGTATAAATTCAAATATCAACTTATAATAAAACAAACATGGAACAGAGAATTAATGCTTTTCACAAAGGCCAGAAAGCGCTGAGCGCATTGTATAGTTTAGGTACTTACTTAAAAAACTCTATGATTGAAGAGGAGCTTTTGAACCTTCTTTATTACCGGGTGTCGCAAATAAACGGCTGTGCTTTTTGCCTGGATATGCATTCTAAAGACTTACTAGCTAAAGGTGAAGATCAGCAACGTTTATTGGTGATGAACGCCTGGAGAGAGGCCCCATTTTATACCGACCGCGAGCGTGCAGCACTAGGCTGGGCTGAAGCAGTCACCAATATCAGCGATGGTCATGTGCGCGATTCAGACTATGAAATAGCAAGGGCTCAGTTTTCAGAAGAGGAATTGATTGACCTGACTATAGCGACAATCACTATTAACAGCTATAACCGCATCAATATCGCTTTCAGGACTACGGCAGGGACGTATAAGGTAGGTCAGTTCGCGTAATAAAAAAGACTTTAAATTTTATCCAATTGAATTTCTCTCCCTAAGTTTAGGGAGAGATGTCGAGCGAAGCAATGACAGAGTGGGTAAAGCTTTAGGACAGATAAATAATGCACGAGTTTTACCCCTCCCAACCTCCTCTTATTCCAGGGGAGGAGTTTTTTTATTTTTCAAACACCACTGCATCCGCCTTAGCGCCCAAGCCAACCAATATCTCATTGAGCTCATTCACCATTTCATCAGGCCCGCATACATAAAAATGCTTGCTGAAATCCTTTACTTCAGTTTTTAAGAAATCGCTATTGATCTTTCGCTGATCGTATTGACTATCTTTTTGCCGGGTAATTGTAAAATGAGCATTTTTCCCCAGCATCGACTTCAGTTCGTCTTTCAGGATGATGTCGTTATCAGTCTTATTGGAGAAGAATAAAACGTTATCAGCGACTTTGCCGTCTTTGTATAAATCGCGCAGTATAGCGATGAACGGTGTAATACCCGCCCCGCCTGCTATAAAATAACCCGGGCCTTTATATTCGATTGCTCCCCACGGATCACTAATAATAAGTTCGTCACCGGGATTTAACTCGCTCAAATGATGCGTAACGCCTTGCGGATTTGGATATATCTTGATCGTAAACTCCAGGTGAGGCGCCGCTACAAGGCCTGTAAAAGTGAAGGGATGTTTATTGTCTTTCCAGGCTTCTTCATTGATCGACAGGTCGGTTGCATGGCCTGGCACAAATTCAAAACCTGCGGGCCTTTCAACAACAAAATGCTTTACATCATGAGTGACATACCCGGTCGAAATAATTTTTACTATGTGATCCATATCAAGGCGATTAACAATAACAATGTTAGATTATCCGCAGCAGATAACAACCTGAACAACATGCTGAATAGCTGAAAGTTTTACGGTTATTGTTGTATAATCTGGGTAAATTTAAAAAAGTGGTAATTTTCTGTAACCAAATTTTTTTTCGGAAGTCTCCACTATAAATTATAACAAACAGACTGTTTGAATTCACTTAGCGATAATGCGATCATGCTCCGGGTGAAAGCCGGGGACCTGGATAGAATGGGCCTGCTGTTCGAGCGGCATCACCGTTCGCTTTATGGATTCCTGTTTCACATGACGTATCAGCGTGAGGCAAGTGAAGACATGGTGCAGAATGTGTTTTATAAAATGCTAAAATACCGGCACACCTTTACCGGGCAGGGTGAGTTTGTAGCCTGGATGTTCCAGATAGCGCGCAATACGCTGAAGGATCAGGCTAAAAAAAATAAAAATAAGGTACAGCAATTGCCTGCTGAAGAAATGGAAGACCGGTTGCCTGGCGGCATGAGTGCTGATGAGCAACTGGAAAAGAAACAGGATAAGGCAGGTCTGCACAAAGCGATGTCCAGCCTGAGCGAAGATCACCGGGAGATATTGACCCTGAACCGCCTGCAGGAATTGAAATATGGTGAGATCGGGCAGATATTGGGAATATCGGAAGTGGCTGCAAAAACAAGGGCATTTAGGGCTATGCAGGAACTGAAAAGTATTTACAGCAAAATGGAACGTTAAAATGAAAGAGATGATGTGCGAAAAATATGAAGACAAACTGATCGGGCTATTGAACAATGAGCTTACGCCTGCCGAACAGGCGGAACTGGAAAAGCATTTAGCCGGATGTCCGGGCTGTAGTGAAGAGCTTGCCGGACTGCGAGATGTTTGGGATATGATGGCCGAAATAGAAACACCCGAGCCATCGTCTCATATGCGCGTAAAGTTCCAGGCGATGCTGGATACTTATAAAGAATCTGTTGAGGATGAAAAACCAGGTGTTTGGAACGGCATCCGGGAGCAACTTGGCAAAATATGGCAGTTACAAACCCGCTGGCCGCTGGGTTATAGCCTGGTGATCGTGTTAGTAGGATTTGGATTAGGCTACTGGCTATTCTCTTCCGGTAAGGGCGGCAAACAGGAGCAGCAATTGCAGGCACTTAGCTCACAGGTGCATGAATTAAAACAAACCATGATGCTGGCATTATTGGAGAACCCATCAGCATCTGAAAGAATACGCGGCGTAAGCTATACCAGCGAGATCAAACATGCCGATAAGGAAGTGATAGACGCTTTATTAGCTACACTTAATAACGACCCGAATGTGAATGTTCGTTTGAGCACTTTGGATGCCTTGTCGCACCTTGCCAATCACCCGGAAGTGAGGGAAGGTTTGATCAGGTCCATCGAAAAACAGGATTCGCCCATTATGCAACTGGCCATTGCCGATGTGATGTTGAAACTGCAGGAAAAACGTTCGGTTAAATCATTCGAAGACATGTTAAAACAAAAAGACCTTAACCCTGGCGTTAGGGACAAGATCAAGCAAACCATAACACAACTCATTTAAAATAAAGAATTTATGAAACGATTAGTAATACCCGTTTTAGCCGGGCTGGGCCTTTGTTTTGCCCAATTTTCCGCCTCAGCGCAGGAATATAAAACTCATATCAGCAAGGAGTTTACCTACCAGAAAGGCATGGTTGGCATCTATAACCTCTTTGGTTCTGTAAAAGTGGAAGGCTATTCAGGCAACAAGGTCCTGATGGAAATTGATGAAACGATCTCAGCCGAAGATCAGCAAACTGTAGAGCTGGGCAAAAAAGAATTCAAACTGGAGTTTGAACAAAAGCCGGACAGCATTATAACTTATATCTCTGAACCGTGGGACACAAGGCCTCACGAGCGTCACAGATACCGGCATGATCATGATAATATCGAATACCGTGTAAAATTGGAATTCGTAGTAAAAGTGCCTTTCAATGTCGACCTGGATGCGTCAACCGTAAATGAAGGCGACCTGTATGTAAAGAATGTATACGGTACGTTGAAGATCAATAATGTAAACGGCAAGATCGATATTGTGAATGCCAAAGGAACCACCAGGGCGCATACTGTAAACGGAGGCGTAACAGTTACCTATCTGGCTGTACCACCGGATGCATCATCCTACTATTCAATCAATGGCGAGTTAAAGGTGACTTATCCTTCCAGCCTGGCTGCTGATGTATCATTTAAAAGCATGAATGGTGAATTTTATACTGACTTTCAGAATGTGGAAGTAATGCCGAGCAAAGTCACCAAATCCGAAAATAAAAACGGCAGCAGCACTACCTACAAACTGAGTAAACTCTCCGACATACGGTTCGGTGCAGGTGGCAAGCTATTCAAATTTGAAACCCTTAACGGGAATGTATATATTAAAAAGCAAGACTAAATAACAGAAAATGAAGACGACAAGAATTATAAGTACGCTGGCAATTGCGGTATTTTTAAGTGCAAAAGCCTGGGCGCAGGAATCAGGGAAAGAACAGATGGTGGTGCCATTGAGTTCTCCGGGCAAACCGTTTAAACTGGACGCCCACCTGGTGGATGGATCGGTCACCGTGAATGGTTATGAGGGGAAAGACATTGTGATAGAGGTGATGCAAGCCGAAAGGCGCCACAGTGAAGATCATGGCGGCGGCATGCACCGTATCAACAACGGAAACAGTGCGGATATACAAGCTGATGAACACAACAATGAGGTGAATATTAGCGCCAATGCCGGCAAAGCGGTTAACCTGGTGATAAAAGTTCCAATGACTGAAGGCAACTTCAAATTTGGCACCGTGAATGATGGCAATGTAAGCGGCAGCAATCTCAATGGCGACCTGGAAGTGAGCAACGTAAATGGCGCAATTAAGCTAACTAACATATCTGGTTCGGTTGTAGCCAATACAGTTAACGGGAACGTAATCGTGACTTTTAAATCGATTGATCCTAAAGCAGCTATGGCTTATTCAACCCTTAACGGTAATGTGGATGTTACCTTCCCGGCATCGCTGAAAGCAAATGTGAAGCTAAAATCAGACCGCGGCGATGTATTTACCGATTTTGATGTGGCTACTGATATGCACAAGCCCGAGGTTTCAAAAAGCGACAGCAAGGGCATGTACAGCCTGAAGATCGAGGATTGGGTGTATGGCAAGATCAATGGCGGCGGTCCGCAGTTGCTGATGAAGACCACTTTCGGAAGTATCTATATCCGCAAAGCGAAATAAGTTAACCATTAACCCCTCCTGACCATGAAGAAGTTTGTTCTTTTATTTATCGGTTTGATCACTTGTTGCCTTTGCCACGCACAGCAGCAAAACCTTGCACCGGAACTTTCTACTAAAGACGCAATTGAACATCTGCAAAAAGATGTTCCACGGTTAATGAAAGAAGCTAATGTACCGGGAATGTCAGTAGCATTGATCCGCAACGGCAAAATGGTTTGGAGCGGGGTATATGGCGTATTGAACAATGATACCCGGCAACCAGTTACAAAGCAAAGTATATTTGAAGCGAACTCTCTGAGCAAACCTGTCTTCGGTTATGCAGTACTGACGCTGGTTGACCAGGGAAAAATCGATCTTGACAAACCGATCTATAAATATATGGATAGCGGCTTCTTCGATAAGTCATGTACTGACCCACGCTTTAAGCTGGTGACCACACGGTTGATCCTGAGTAATTCAAGCGGTATCGGTTTTTCCCCAGAAGATTCGGATAATAAATTCCTTATCAACTTCAACCCGGGAGAAAAGTTCCAATACTCTCCTCCCGGTTTCCAGGTGTTGGCACAGGTAATTGAGCACGTAACCCAAATGCGGCTCGAGGATTTTATGAAGCAAGCTATATTGAGGCCACTGCACATGGACCAAAGCAGCTATGTATGGGAGCCGCGGTACGACTCGCTAAGGGCCTATCAGCACAACTGGCAAGGGATAACTGACACCTCCCTTAAAAAATGGAAACGCGGCGCTGCCTGCTGCAGCCTGCAAACCAATGCTGAGGATTACTCCAAAGTAGTGATCGCAATCATGAACGGCGAGCTGGTGAAAAAAGCCACCTGGGAAGAAATAATGAAACCACAGATCAATGCTGACAAACGTTTCCCGAATTTATTCTGGGGATTAGGCTGGGGGCTTGAGAAAACCCAGGCAGGGGAATGTTTCTGGCATTGGGGCGACGGCGGTAAGAGCAAGGATTATATCACCGGAAATCTATCGACAAAAGACGGCGTTGTATTCTTCGCCAACAGCGAAAATGGATTATCTTTTGCTAAGGAGATGCTGGATGATGCGATAGGCGGCGAACATCCGGGCATTGCATTTTTGGGATATGCACGGTATGATTCGCCATCAAACCTCCTGTTGAAAGCGGTGCTGACTAATGGCGCGACACCTGCATTGAAAGATTACCTGGGTAAACGAAAAGAAAAGATAGAAGAGAATAACATGAATGCCGTGGGTTACCAGTTAATTTCCGTAAAAAAGCTGGACGATGCCCTTGCCATATTTGAGCAAAACGCGACGGATTACCCTGCTTCATTCAATACCTGGGACAGTTTGGCCGAGGCGTATATGGACAAAGGGAATAAGGAATTAGCCATAAAATATTATAAAAAATCGCTAGAACTAAATCCGAATAATACCAATGCGGTGACGCAATTAAAAAAACTGGAATAAATGAAGTCTGTTAACTTCGTTTGCCATTGGTGATTATAGCATACCTGCAATTACTTGATTATTATTAAATTGCAGTAAAAACCAATTATGAAACCTAAGATCTTATTGCGAATTGCCGCGATATTAATTTTCATTCATGCTGTACTGCATACTTATGGCTTTAACACCTGGAAAGAAGCGCCAGATCCGGTTTATAAAGGCATCGTTGACGGTATGACAGGGCATACATTCCCGTTTATGGGTGCGGTGCGTTCATTGGGTAATTTTTACGAGGGATTTGGTTATGCCGGTTCGATCGCGCTATTGCTGATAGCCATTCTCCTATGGTTCGTTTCGGGCGAAACCGATCGCAGTGCAAACCTTTCGAAGAAAGTCATCTACACCCTTGGCATTGCATTGGTGGCGTGGGGCATAGATGAGATCATATATTTCTTTGCGTTTGCAGCATCCATCACATTAGCAGCGGCGGTATTGACGCTTTTGTCTGGCTTTGTGATGAAAAAGAACAGTCAGTTCAATTAACAAACTGTCATTGCAGGGCGACTTGGTATTACTCCTGCAATGACATATTAATTTTTAATTACTGTACTCTCCTATATGTTTCTGTAGTTTGTATACCGGCTTTCTGATCATCAATCACCTGTGAATACTCATCCCTTCCTTTCATCGTAATTTTGATAGAAAACTTATGTCCAACAAGTGCCGCATGACTCGACCATTCTTCTTCTTCAGTTAGTGTATCGCTCTTAAAGCTAAATGTGCCATAACCGAAACCATTTTTGAAAGTCTGATTTGCTCCGTTTGATAGTGGGTAACGGTGGACAAACATAAAATGGCCGCCCTGGAATATCTTAAACTGGGATTCATTGCCCTTCGTGGTGTCTTTACCTTTTACCCAGAAGTTTTTATCCAGTTTCCATAAACCATCCAAAACTGATGTGTCAGTGCCTGCTACTTTCGAGTAGTTTTCCGTCAGGCTCCATTTTACACCCTTCACTACAGCCAGCTCCGGAATTACCTGGGTGTAACCAGAATCTTTGCGGGTAACTGTCAAATTAAAACTCCTTGATGAATCGAGACTTCCGCTACTGTAAATATTACTTTCTATTATCTTGTTACCCGTATCGAGTTTATACGAGCCTGTACCGAAGCCAACGGAAGAGTCTGCTGCCACGCCGGCCCACATAAAGTACTTATCGGTATAAATTTTCATCTGTGTCCGCTTATACACTGTATCCTTCCCTCCACCACTGGCCATTTGCTTGTCCAGCTTGTAAACACCCGACTGCGATACTTTCTCTTTTTTCTTACATCCATAAATTATGCAACTTAGTAAAGCCGCAATCAATAAAATCTTTTTCATGTCGATTTAGTTAAATGGTGAACGAAAAATTTGTGATTACTAATAAGGTACGGTGGAGCATTTGGGTCGGCTACCAGTCGGCGAAAAACGCTCCCAGCAATGGTATATAGATACCGCTTATTGGGGGTTTCATATGATTAAATTTTAGTTGAATTGGTATATTAAATTTACGAATAATATATCGCAGAATAAAATATATAATTTGAAGAAAAAATATTTTCGGATTTGCTCAAAATTGCAGAAATCAGCATCAGCATGTACAAAAACCCGGATATTGCAGCAATTAATTGGCCCTGATCCTCTTATAGACAGCTATAGTCTGCAAATTGGTTTTAGGGTCTTTAAACTCCTCGGTATATTCGTTAGATTTCAGATTGATGTTAGTATGGAAATTTTTATTAGCAATGTGTTCATGACTGGACATCTCAACCGTTTCATCCAGCGAGTTATCTTTTAGGAGAAATTGCCCATAACCAAACCCATTTTTATACTGCGTAGCAACGAGGTCGACAGGATACCGGCGAATGAACATGAAATGCCCTTGCCAAAATATTTTGAATTGAGTTTCACGTTGTTTAGTGGTGTCATGGCCTTTCACCAAATATAATTTGTCCAGTTCCCATACGCCATCAAGCGCTGATGCACCCGATGAAGGGACTTTGGTGTAGTCTTCCGTCAGCTTATAACTCGTGGTTTTAGACCGCGCCCAATCAGAAACAATAGCGGTTAACGCATTGGCACTTTGCTTCATCTGCGCAACAAATACCTGTGCCGAATCAAGCGCCTTGTAATTAAAGATATTATGTTCAACGATGGTTTGGTTAGGCCCTATTTCATAGGTCCCAAAGCCAAATCTGGCATCGGAATCGGACGATAATCCTGAATACATGTAATAACGATCAGTATAAATTTTCGCCTGTTCTTTCATCCAGGTGGTGTCCCACCTTCCATCACTTACGATTTGTTTATTCAATTTGAATACACCTTCGTAAGATATAGTCTTCACTTTTTTGCATCCTGCAATCACGCAGCTTAATAAAAACACAGCTATTAAAATCTTTTTCATATCGCTAATACTAAAAATGGTAACTTGCTACTAGAATATCCCTGAATAACTCCAGAATTATAAACAGAATTTTATTCCAATAATTTCAAATTTATAAAATATTATTTTTATAAATACAAAATAAAAGAATTTAATTATGAAAAATTATCTATTCTTGCTGTTCTTATTGCTTGCTGTATCAGGTATTCCGACAAGTCTTATTGCAGATGAACACAAAACCCTGGAGATTGGGGCCAGCGCGCCGGACTTTAAATTGCAGGGCATAGACGGCAAAACTTACACCCTAGAATCGTTTAAAAATGCAAAGGTTTTAGCCGTAGTTTTTATTTGTAACCACTGCCCTACCTCGCAGGCGTATGAGAAAAGGTTGATCAAAATGACTAGCGATTATGCCGCAAAAGGAGTTAGCATGGTTGCCATCAATCCAAATAATCCAGCTGCTTTGCGTTATGATGAATTAGGTTATAGCGATGTGGGCGATTCTTTTGACGAAATGAAGATAAGGGCACGTGATGCACACTTTAATTTCCCTTACTTATATGATGGCGAAACAGAGATTGCGTCTAAAGAATACGGACCGGTATCAACGCCGCATATTTTCATTTTCGATCAGAACAGGAAGCTCCGTTACCAGGGTCGGATAGATGACATGGAAAACCCGGAAAAAGCGCCCGTAAATGACGATGCCCGCAATGCTATTAATGCGTTGCTAGCCGGAAAAGAAGTCCCCGTTAAAACCACCAAGGTTTTTGGATGCTCAGTAAAATGGATAGAAAAAAAGGACTGGATACAAAAAGCCGAAGTGCAATGGGCCAAAGAACCGGTGAGTCTGCAACAGGTTGATGAAAAAGGTCTGGCTGATCTTCTGCAAAACAAAACCGACAAGTTGAGGCTCATTAATGTTTGGGCAACATGGTGCGTGCCTTGTGTTCAGGAATTTTCAGACCTGGTTTACCTCAACCACCTATACCGTGACCGCGGATTGCAGTTGGTTACCGTTAGCTCTGATGACGCGAAGAATAAAGACAAGGCCCTGACATTTCTGCAAAAGAAACAGGCGTCCGGCTTAAATTACATCTATTCGGGCGATAGCAAATATAAAATGATCGAAGCCATCGACCCGAAATGGCAGGGCGCGCTTCCTTATACTATTATTATTGAACCGGGTGGCAAAGTAATCTACGCCAAAGAAGGCGCTTTTGATTTAGAGACGCTGAAGAAGGTGATATTTGATGATCCGATGATTGGCAGGATTTATAAGAATTGACATTTTGCTTAAATCACACAGTTCAGGCTTACATGAACCTGCGGATTCTACAGGCCTGAACTGTGAATGGTCGGATCTAGTGGTGTGCCAAATCTTTTTGCTGCGCCACCTCGCCTGGCAAGCCAAAAGAGTTTTCGTCATTAACCTGCATATAGGTATTGATGCAGAGGCCGGTAAGCATTCCGTCGAGCATTGTTCTTAAGGAGTTAACATCGGGCGCACTCCAAAAGCATACCGCCATTGACGGGTCGGCACCGGCAATTAAACTATGAACTTTAAAACCTTCAGGTAAAGCTGGTTCGGTCTTAACTAAGCTCCAAAACGCCTCGGGATTGGAGATAGAATGGTTGACTAATACGTGCATAGCTGATTATTTAATGGTTTCAATTGGTAATTAAATCTAACCATTATGCATAGGTAGTGTATGTGGAAAGTTTAGTATTTTTTACTAATTGTGTACCTTAAAATCACGTCGGAATTCAGATAAATGATATTCTGGTCAGCTCAATTGCCGCGAGGCTTTGTTACTTTCTCTTGATAGAAAAGCAACAGCCGTCCGCGGGCAATTGAGCGGGCCTACATATCAATTGAACTCAAGATCAGTTCCTAAACACATTCTCCTTCACCATAAACAACGGCAATGAACCATGATTCAACACCCGGTTATGAAACTCTCGGATATCAAAACTTGTGCCTTGCTGTTTTTGCAATTCTTCCCGCCAATGCAGAATCTGTAACGCTCCGTATTTATAAGTTACCACCTGCGCCGGCCAACGACGGATTCGTGCAATCTCACGCATAGCAATGTCATCCTGTCCGCGAATATTCTTTTTCCAGAACTCCAGCGCTTGCTGATCTGTCCAGCCATAATAATTTAATCCCACATCCAAAGGCACACGCACCGAGCGAACAATGTCCCATTCCCATTTTCCTAATTCATCATAAGGCGTTTTGTATACGCCTAAATCTTTGCCCAATTCCTCAGCATAAGCACCCCATCCTTCGGCAAAACCCATGTAGAAAAACAAGTTCTGCACATCAGAAACTTTAGTTTCGGCGACAATAGACGATTGATAATGATGTCCCGGAACAGCTTCATGAATAAACAGCCAGTCAACCTGCCGTTTATTATAAGGTTTATCAAAAAGGTTATAGTAAAAAGTATTATTGTCGTAATATCCAGGCGTTTGGGCCAACTGCTTGCTACCGCCTCTTTCTATTTTCAAGTCGGCAATTTTAGTCTGGCTGAACAGCTTATGAAGATTCGAATAAATAATCACCTTATCATTCTCAAAAGCTGCTTGAACAGTTTTCGGATCGCTGATAAAGAACGATAGATCATTCAGATGCTTATAAAACTCGTCCTCGCTTAAGCCTGTCTCTCTCCGGATCGCTTCGATATGGCTTTGCACCCGCTTCACCTCACCCAACCCGAATTGATATATCTGGTCAGGCGTCACGTCATCATTCACCCAACGTTTTAAAAAATAAGCATACCAGGCTTTTCCATTCGGGATAGTGATGATACCTTTTTTTGATATCGTATCCGGTTTATTCTTTAACCATTGTTTCTCCAGTGCTATTCGCTCCAGGTTCAGGTCGCTTTCATAACTGATGAGTCGGTAATCCGTCTTTTGTTCTTGCGTTAAATCATTTGACTTGAACACAGCCAACCTTGATTTAACCGATTTGAAGAATTCTTCCTGCTTTTGAACACTCTCCATCGAACCGATATGCTGAAATCCGATTAAATAACTCAGCTCTAGTTGAGGTAAGTTGAGGGCATTGTATCCTTTTACAAAATCTTTAGAAAAATCATCGAATTTTTGCTGTGCCTGTGCAGCTATAGATGTCAGTAAGAAGAAACAGGTAAAGAGTTTTCTCATGAGAGGGGATTTAAGAAATAGACCGACTAATACAAAAGTTGTTACAGGGATAGCAAAAATCCCCCTTTTGGGGTTACCAGCTAAACAAAATCCGTCTGCCCATGTTGGTTTAAGAACACTCTGCCTGATTATCTATGGATGAATTGCTGAAATCCTGGTCGCAACAGCTACAACCATGGGCCTGGAACCTGTGCGTGGTTGGGTCTGCATTAATTATTGGCTTTATCGTTAAGCTCATCATTACCACTATCCTGCACTTTTATAAGAACAAAAAAGATTATTCGCTTTTCAAATCTATTATCACACATCTTGGGCGACCGCTTAACTTTTTTGTGCCATTGCTGATGCTGAATTTCATGTTACCGCTGCTCGAGATCAGCAAGCTTTGGTATACTGCGCTTTATAGAATCATTGGCATATTTGTTATCATTGCTTTTGCCAATCTGCTCATCTGTACATTTAAGATATTCGAGGATTATGTTTACCATCAATATGACATCGCTGCAGAAGATAACCTGAAAGGACGCAAGGTACGCACGCAAATGATCTTCGTGCGCAAGGTGGTTATCATCATCATTGTTGTAATTTCCTTATCTATTATCCTGCTCAGTTTTGACAGTGTGCGGAAGATCGGCGCTGGGTTATTGACCGGTGTGGGAATCGGCGGTATTATTATTGGCTTTGCCGCGCAGAAGTCGCTGAGCAATTTCCTGGCGGGAATGCAGATTGCCTTTACTCAGCCTATTCGTATCGATGACGTTCTGGTGGTTGAAGGCGAATGGGGGCGTGTGGAAGATATTACGCTCACTTATGTAGTATTAGCCATCTGGGATCAACGCCGGCTGATCCTGCCCATTACTTATTTTATCGAAAAACCTTTCCAAAACTGGACACGAACTACCTCTCAAATATTGGGAACTGTCTTTCTTTATGTTGATTATACTTTCCCTGTAGATGAGCTACGTGAAGAGTTGAACCGCCTGCTCAAAACGAATAAACTTTGGGATAAGCGCGTTGGGGTTTTACAGGTAACTGACTCTAAGGAACATACCATTGAACTCCGCGCCTTGATGAGCGCACGCAACTCCTCTGATGCATTCGATCTGAGATGTTATATCCGCGAAAACTTGTTGAAATATATTACTGCCCACATGCCGCAAAACCTACCGCAAAACAGGTATCAGCGTACTGAGATGGAAGCAGGAAATATTGCTGACAACACCCACATTGGCGGGAATAACAAAGCCGTGTAACACATAAGTTACCCACCATAAAGCAAAATCTGATTGCCGCTTATGAACAATTTGTGTCTTTATGCTGTTAACAATTAAATTATCAGCTTGCTGAATTAATTTAAACTTATTTTATTAATTTAACGATCCCACACCACTAAACAACAGACCCTATGGAAACAGCAAACTACTCTACTTTTCTGGGCCAGATTTTAGATAAACTACGCCCTGGTGATTTGAACCTCAAAGAAAACAGATTGGCTATTAAAGCACGTGTCGAGAATTTATTAACCGAGACCGGTCTGTCTAAAGCAGAGATGGGATTCCGCATTCGCCGGGACATGGTTACTTTACGTTCCTGGCTGGAAGGCACCCGTGACCTGACCGTCGAAACGCTCCAGGAGCTTTGTCAGTCGCTGCATATTTCGCTGGGTGATTTGGTTACGGAATAGCAGCCAACAATCTTAATTATTCCATATGCTCTCGCGAGTTTTTAACTCGTGAGCTGCATTGCGCAAGTTTTCAACTTGCGTTAGCCCTAAGCTGAAAGCTTATGTCATGTTTACCACGAGTTGAAAGCTCGCGGTAGCAGTCTATATTAATAGTTATTTCACTATCCAATCAAAATGCTTCTCTTTCTTCGTGCCGGGTGCAGAAAACCGTTCCAGTAAAAACTGACCGGTATAAGAGTTTTTCTCTTTGATCAAATCTTCCGGCACACCTTCAAAAACAACGCGCCCGCCATTGTCACCTCCTTCGGGACCGATATCGATCACCCAGTCAGCGCATTTAATCACGTCCATGTTGTGTTCTATCACAATGATGGTATTACCCTGCTCGAGCAAAGCGTCAAATGATTTCAGTAACTTTTTAATATCGGCAAAGTGCAAGCCTGTCGTCGGCTCATCAAAAATGAAGAGTGTTTTGTTTGAGTTATTTCCTTTTACAAGGAAGGATGCCAGTTTAATACGCTGCGCCTCACCACCTGATAAGGTATTGGATGACTGTCCCAATTGAACATAACCCAAACCAACATCAACCAATGGTTTTATCTTGTTTAATATTTTTGGCTCTTTCCTGAAGAATTCTAACGCTTCGTCTATAGTCATGCTCAGCACATCGGAAACGTTCTTGTCCTGGTAGGTCACGTCCAATATGTGTTGTTTAAAACGCTTGCCGCCGCAGGTCTCGCAGGTCAGGAAGATATCGGCCATAAACTGCATTTCTATCTTCACTTCACCCTCACCCTGGCAAACATCACAGCGACCGCCTTCTACGTTAAATGAAAACGCCGATGGTTTTAATCCAGCCGCCTTAGCCGCTGGTTGCGACGCATAAAGGTTACGTATCTCGTCCCAGGCTTTTACATAAGTTACAGGATTTGAGCGCGATGAACGCCCTATCGGGTTTTGATCCACCGTTTCTATCTGCTCTATCTTCTGATAATCGCCTTCAATACTATCGTAAGCACCGGTTTGTTCGCCGGTATAATTGCCCAAAGCTTTTTGCAAAGCCGGAGCAAGTATCCGTTTAACTAAACTCGTTTTCCCTGAACCCGACACACCCGTTACCACCGACAATACACCTAACGGGAACTTCACATTCACATGCTTCAGGTTGTTTTCGCGGCCGCCACGTATCTCTACGTAGTCGTGCCATTTGCGGCGATGTGCCGGTATGTCTATCTGCTCTTTTCGCGCCAAATAACGTCCTGTCAGACTATTATCATCTTCAATAATCTCATCATAAGTACCTGAAAAGATGAGCTCACCTCCATGCGTCCCGGCTTCCGGACCGATATCGATGATATGATCAGCGGCCTGCATGATCTCTTCCTCATGCTCTACTACCAAAACAGTGTTACCCACATCACGAAGAGATCGCAAAACGCCTATCAGTCGTTGCGTATCGCGCGGGTGCAAACCAATGCTTGGTTCATCTAAAACATATACTGAGCCTACAAGGCTACTTCCTAAAGAAGTAGCGAGGTTGATACGCTGCGATTCACCACCAGATAACGTATTTGATAAGCGGTTCAGCGTCAAATAGCTTAATCCAACATTATTTAAAAAGCCTAGTCGGTTGGTAATTTCCATCAACAACCTTTTGGCGATCTTTTGGTCACGCTCGTCTAATTCCAGGTCTGCAAAAAAGCTGTATGCTTTATCAAGGGGCATCAATACAATGTCCGTGATGGATTTGCCATTGATCTTCACATAAGAAGCATCCTGCCTTAAGCGACTGCCTTTACATTCCGGACAAGTGGTTTTACCGCGATAACGTGATAACATTACTCTGTATTGAATTTTATAAGTCTGTTCTTCCAGTTCTTTAAAGAAGGAATCCAAACCACGGAAATATTGGTTGCCTTTCCAGATCAATCGTTGTTGCTCTTCGGTCAGTTGGTTATATTGACGATGGATAGGGAAATCAAACTTCAATGCATTGCGTACCAAAGCTTCGTTCCATTCGCGCATTTTTTCACCGCGCCAGGGGGCTATAGCGCCGTCATAAACCGATTTGCTTTTATCAGGGATAACCAGGTCTTCATCAATCCCGATCACCTTACCATAACCTTCGCAGCGTTTACAAGCCCCGTAAGGGTTATTAAAGCTGAAAAAGTTTGGCGTTGGTTCTTCGAATGCCATTCCATCCAATTCAAACCGGTCGCAGAAAAAGCGTTCGGTTTCTTCGTCTTCTTCAGGCTTACGATAACGTATATAGCAATCACCTTTACATTCAAAAAAGGCAGTCTGCACCGAATCGCCTAAACGACTGATGGTTTCATCCGTTTCGTTTTTGGTTACACGGTCAATTACTATGCGAACGGCGGTTGGTGCATGGAGCGCTAAGTTATCTTCGCCCTTCGCCTTTTTGCTTTTACCTTTCGCCTCTAAAGGATCATTTGCAATTGATTTATCTTCCAGTATAGATTCGATGCGTTCTATCTTGCCTTGGTATTCAACCCGCACAAAACCTTTTTGCAGCAATACTGCCAATTCTTCTTTCAGGCTGCGGTTATTGTGCGGATGTAGCGGGCATAGTATGGTTACCTGCGTTTCGTCAGGCAACGAGCTGATGAAATTCACCACATCAGTTACTGTATCCCTTTTTACAATCTGGCCCGATACAGGCGAAATGGTTTTGCCGATGCGCGAAAACAGGAGCTTTAAATAATCATATATCTCAGTAGATGTGCCAACTGTCGAACGCGGGTTAGAAGTGATAACCTTTTGCTCGATAGCAATCGCCGGTGCAATACCTTTAATATAATCTACCTCCGGCTTGTTCATTCTGCCCAAAAACTGGCGTGCATAGCTGGATAGACTTTCCACGTAACGGCGCTGACCTTCAGCATATAACGTATCAAAAGCCAGCGAAGACTTGCCCGACCCCGACATACCAGTGATCACCACCAGTTTGTTCTTGGGTATAGCCACATCCATGTTCTTCAGGTTGTGCACCTTAGCGCCTTTAATGATAATGTTATGTTGAGGGTCTTTCTCTGTTTCGCTGATCATAATTTGCTTATAGTTCGAGGTTCATAGTTGATAGTAAAAATCATCCGACAGGTCCATCGAAGTTATCTTCCATGAACCATGATCTATGAACCATGAACTTCTTAAAGAGTTGCAAAAATCCTAAAATATTTAGCACTTTCCAAATCAATTCAGTTAATTGATTGTAACTTTTAAAGACGCTAAATCACTTAAAACCAAATGTTAAAGTAATCTTTATAAATGTTAAAATATGTTAAAATTGAGCTTTAAACGCAATATTAGGTACTACACCTGGAAATATAATTTGGTTTTTAGGTTAGAAATCCCTTTATTTGATGTAACAAAAATACTAACTGAGCAAGGAGAAACCCTATAGAGAGAAAATCTACTTTATAATTTTTTCACGATTTAAGACTATTAAAGTAGTGTTCTATGGATTTTCAATTGCAGAGTGATCAGGATCTAATCCATCTATATGTAGCGGGTGATGAAGCAGGGTTGGTGGAGCTTTTACGCCGTTATCAGGCCAAAATTTATACCTCAATTTACTTACTTGTAAAAGACGAATATCTTGCTGAAGATATCTTTCAGGATGCCTTTATAAAGGTTATCAATACTTTACGTGCCGGAAAATATAACGAGGAAGGAAAATTCCTTCCTTGGGTGACACGTATTGCACATAACCTTGTTATCGACCATTTCAGGCGCGAGAAGCGTGCCCCGATGATCAACAATGGTGATGACTTTGACATCTTTGAAGTATTGGGCAATTACGACGAAAGTACAGAGGACAGGCTGGTTCGTGAGCAAACTCACAAAGACCTCAAAGCTCTTATTCACCTTTTGCCGGAGGAGCAAAAAGAAGTATTGATCATGCGTCATTTTGGCGATATGAGCTTTAAAGAAATTGCCGACGTAACCCAGGTAAGCATCAATACCGCATTGGGCCGTATGCGTTACGCCCTCAACAATTTGCGCAAGATGATGCAAAGCAAAGAGTTGAGTCTGAAAAACTAACAAATCTATTACTACCCGAAAGGCTGTAAAGAGTAGCAGAATCCGTGTTCTGTTTCCTTTACGGCCTTTTTGTGCTTTAAGTTTTTTCATAAACGCACAACATTTTTAGAGATACCATCGTTATAATTTTCGAATACTCTGAAAATATTCAGATCACATTTTGTTCCGATAAAAAAATTTCATCAAAATTTCATCTTCGGTAAAATATTATCCTGATGTCTTCGTTATTTATCCTGTAAACCAGTCATAAACAGTAATATAATTTTGAGAAAAAGCGTATGGGAGAAACTTCTACAACAACTACTTTTAATGAAACTTCTAACAGGGCGGCTATGAAAGAGACAGATGCCAAATCCGAAAACTTAGAGGCTGATGATCTTATTTTT
>Ga0105240_10001145_pt1 | contig 46431 bp, 79 predicted proteins | sample KBSC54metaG_FD_80426 | JGI IMG/M metagenome (GOLD analysis project Ga0105240, IMG submission 80426) | Corn rhizosphere microbial communities from Kellogg Biological Station, Michigan, USA - KBS C5-4 metaG | ecosystem: Host-associated > Plants > Roots > Rhizosphere > Soil | place: Michigan, USA... | reverse complement strand
TGGTGTGGGCCATGATGGCCTCCCTTCCTGCCATCCGGACCGTCCGGCTGACAAGACTTAATGTAGCCCCGTAAGTCACCAGCCGTCAACCACTTTCGCAGACTTTCTGTGGCCGCTATAGTGGAGTCATGCCCCGCACCGGACGACCACCGCTCCCACCCGAACAACGACGCACAGCCATCCTGCGCGTCAGGCTCACCGAAGCCGAAGCGAAGGCCGTCGAAGGCAAAGGCGGCGTCGAGTGGGCGCGTGCTGTTCTCGTCAGAGCCGCGAAGCGCAAACCCTAGCCCGCGGGTTTGGTTGGTTCGGGCACCATCAGCAGCCATCACGACACCAACTTCCGCTCACGTGCCTGCTCATTTGTGACTGCGACGTGGCACGAATGACAAAGCGTTTCGAGGCCGTCAAGGTGATGCCAGCAGCCGCTCCCATATCCAGCGCCATTGCGCGGAACGATATGGTTAACCTCGTGGCCTGGGTTGCCGCAGCGGACGCACTTTCCGCCGTCACGCCTCATCGCTGCCCAGCGCGCCTGGTTCCAGTAGTGATTCTCCGCAATGCTGGCCGAACACGTCTTAGAGCACCAGCGGGTCTGCCGTCCCGTCAGCGGAGTACCACAACGGTCACAGACACCGGCATCGTCGGAGAACGGGTAGAGCGTGCAGCCGTCGGTGTAAGCACTCATGTCGGCTCCTTGGGGGTTGTACGGCTGACAAACAAAACTCACGACGCCTTCCTTCGCGGGTTCTTTTCTTTCGGCAACTCAGGCAGTTCGCACGGCATCCACGGCCACTCATGGTCACGTGACTCCACCCCGTAACGCAGACCTTCAGGCCAATGACGAGGGTCACGATCACCCCGGCCGGCCCGCTCCACTGACACCAGCTTCGGATGGTCGGGAACCGGGCGAAGGGCGCGGATGAACTCGGGCCATGCCCGCCACAACTGCGAACCCTTCGGCCGCAGATCCCGCTCCAGTGCTCCGGTCATACCGTGCCCCGCATGGGTTTCGGTGATCAGCGCCGCACCCGCCCGAAGCCGGGCCGCATCCAGTGCTGCCGCAACCTTCCTGGCGTCCTGCTCAGAGTTCAAATCCGCCACATGCAGCCGGTACAACGGGCCGATGCACAAAACCTCGGGAGCATCCACCTGAGCCCTGCGGAGAAGCCACGACGCATCCTTCGTGCGGGTCAAGTCCATCCCGCCGGGACGCAGCTGCACCCGAAGGCGGCGTTCGGTGGGACGACCAGCAGCCTCAGCCTTCCGCAGCAACGGCATCAGATGACGGCGGGACTGCAACTCCGAGTTTTCGCAGTCGATCATCAGCACCTGGCGAGGCTGAACATGCGCCCCCGTGAACGGATCCAACCCGGCCGCAGCACATACCGCCAACTGACGTACCAGGACCGACTTGCCGCCACCTTCCGGTGCGGTGATCAGCAGCCGGTCGGTGCGCTCGAGGACGTTCGGGAAAATCCAGTCGTACTCCGCGGACGTCCCTTCCAAATCCTCGGCAGCAGGGGACGGTTCCGAATCCGACCCCATGTCATCCACCGCAGCTTGAAGCTGGGCGGTGACTTCCAATGCCAGTTCGGTGACGTCACGGGTTTCGGCGTACTGCGTCAACGTCAGCCCCGCTGAGTGGAGCTTGCGACGGCGGACGGCCTGGACTACCGCGTCGGCGTAGAACGCGACGGAGGCTGGCTCCCAGGCGGCACGAACAAGCCCGTGGATCGTCTGCCCAATGTCCGTGACCGGGATCGGCTTCGTTTCCATCGCTTCGGCGAGGAACGTTTGCGGGTCGACGTGTTTGCCTTCGGCGACCATCCGCCACAACAAGCCGGCCAGCGGGGCGCGGACGTCGGTGAAGTCCTCTGGCCGTAGCCGTTCCATGATTCGCGGGGCAAGTTCGGAACGGGCGATGAGGGAACCGAGGACGGCACGTTCGGCATCGACGGGATGCAGGTTGTCGCTCATCAGCCGAACATCTTGTCCATGTCGGAACGGCGAATGCGCTGCCCGCTGTATTCGGGAAGTTCGGCGGACTTGGCATTCCGCATCCAGTTCTTCCAAGTGGCGAGCCAGTTGACCTTCTTCTCGCCCTTAGCGCGAGCCCAGTCGAGCATCTTTTCAAGCTCTAAGGACGGATCGAGATCGGGACGATTGTCTGCCGCCCACAACTTCATCTCGTCGGTTAGCGGCATGAAATCTGGTGGGTCCGTTGCGCGCTTGCGCGTACTAGAAGGGTTCGGGTCGGGTCGGGTCGGGTCGGTACGGGCGGACTCCACCTGGACTCCCAAGTGTGTCCGTTCGGACTCCGCCTGGACTCCGCCTGGACTCCGCCTGGACTCCGAAGTGCGACCTTTACGCTTCCGCTCGGCATCCGCTCGGCGCTTCTGCTCAACCTCCTGCTTGGAAGGGTTGAACTCCAAAAAGTTGTGAATCAGCCACCCGTCCGAGATGTCCCAGCAGTGAAGGCTGGGACAGTTGTGGCCGGGAAGATGCCAGCGACCCGACTCCACCAACTCTGTGGCGACGTGCTCTACTTTTCGCAGTTCGGTGATGTCTTTGATGTCTGCCGGACTGATGTGGCCGTTCGTTAAGTACTCGCAACCCCAACAGATTGCAGAAACATGGAGCCGGAAAGCGGCATCGCTCAGCCGACGAACCTTGCGATGGGTCGGGAACCGTTCATCGAATCTTGCCCACGGCATCAGCGACGCACCGCCGCGTCCATCTCAGCGATCTGCTGCCAGTCGGCGCCTTGCATCGCAGCTATCACGAGGTCGCACAGATGCTGCGAAGGCAGACGGTGGCCGAGTAGTGACCGGGCAATCAAAGCGCGGTCTGCGTACGGCGTGGGGGTGCCAGAAGGCTCAGCTTCGGCATGTTCTAATGTCACTAGTGCTCCGCTCGGTGCAGTCGAGTTGGGGCAGGGCCGGGAGTGTTGTCAGCACTCTCGGCCCGCTTTTTCGTTCCAACTCGATTGTCCCTCATTTGCAAGGTATTCGTGTATGGCGCGCCGCGATTTGCAGCTCGGCGGTACAGAGAAAGCAACACACCCTCATTCCAGGGACGAGACGGAACCCATGCGGTACTCCGGTCGTAAGCGTCACGGGCCTTTTCGTTGTCGTGTGCGTACTGCGCCCAGAGCGTCCGCCACCGTGAAGGGCAGTAGTCGTCGATCATGCGACTGCCCGCTTACGTGAAAGCTCCTGAACGATCCGACCGTTCCGCAGGTCATCTTCCCGCCAGACCGAAGCGTCCTGCCCAGCCCACAACAGAGCGTCCAACCACTGCTTCTGCGCCGTCGTCAACTTCCCAGAGTTGGTCTTCACTTCCCTAAAAAGCACCCGATCCCGTACGAGCACGAGATCCGGCCACCCAGGTTCGGAGAACTGAGAGATGGTCGCGTGAAAGAACTTCCACTGGTACAGCTTGGCGAGCTGGATGATCTGCCCTTGAAGTTCGCGCTCGTTCATGTCAGGTCTGCTTCGATGAGTCGTACAGCCTGACGAATCCGACACCTACGGTCAGCCGGCGAAACAGCGTTGGTGAGGATGTCGTGGACTTCGGCTAGACGAGACTCCAAAGCGGCAGCCCAGGCACGGGCATGGTCGAGGCGGTCCCTTGCCTCATCGCGTTCAATGCTTCGGCGCAGAACGGCGCTGGCGAGAATCGCAGTAGCGCGCTGTGCGCGACTCAGTGAATCAGTCCCTTCGTCGGCTTCGACGGTGGGCTCGGGCCAGTTGTCCCAAGGCTCGGTCATGCGGCACGCTCCTGGTCGAACTCAATGAGCAGCCGGCCCACATGCTCGGCAACCTGGGGGACAACGGCGTTGCCTAGGGCTTGGAGTCGATCTCTAGCCACCCGGGGGGGAATCCCATCAGCCACTCGACCCACGTTGGGTTCAGCTGCCCAGTGTCCCCCGCTTGACCGACTGCGTCCGTAAGCTCGAACGAGGCCTCGGCGTGCCTCAGCGTCGGCGAACACTTCATGTGTGCGGGACGCCGTCCGAGCCAAGCCGACGGCGTAGGCCACGTCGCCATCGCTACCGCTTCTTCCAGCCGGCTTTTGTACGGCGACCCGCCGTGCAGCCGGGCGCGCACCGTCGCAAGCTTCTCGGTCATTGAATCCGTGGCCCGCGGGGTAGGCCACTGCCCACCACCTGTCACGTCGGTGAGGGGCGCCGACGGCAGCAGCAGGAATGCAGTCCCACTGGACGTCATACCCGATCTCGGCCAGGTCTCCTGCAACGACGTCAAGTCCTCGAACAAGGATGGCTGAGACGTTCTCCATGACGACGTAGCGAGGTCGTAGAACGCGAACGGTGTCGGCCATGTAAGACCAGAGACCGGACCGCTCTCCACGAATCCCGACCCTTCGTCCCGCGTTGGAGATGTCTTGGCATGGGAAGCCGCCGCAGATGACGTCAACGGCAGGTCGGGGTTCGGACTGCCACCATTCGACTGCGGTTCGCACGTCGTCATGCCTTGGGACCTCCGGCCAGTGTTTCGCCAGCACCCGCCGGCAGTACTCGTCGATCTCCACCTGACCGACGACGGTCATTCCAGCGCGCTCGAGACCTAGTTCGAGCCCACCGATGCCCGAGAAGAGGCTGAGCACGTTCACCCGTTTCTCCGTTTCGTTGTATGTGAACTGGTCCGGGCTGGGGGTCTGGGCACCAACCCGGACCAGTAGCCTCAAACGACGTCCGCGAAGTCCAGGAAGTCCAACACTCCCTGCGACAGACGTTCTGCCGCTAGTTCGCAATAGCGTTCGTTCAGCTCGATGCCGACCGCCTTACGTCCAAGGAACTTTGCGGCTGTCAATGTGGTTCCAGAGCCCGCGAAGGGGTCGAGGACGGAGAACCCTCGGCACTTCAGAATTAGTTGACTCATCAGGCCGCCTGGCTTCGGGCACGGATGAATCTGCGAGAGCCGCGACCCAGTTTCCAACCGAGCTTTGATAACCGAGGACCCGCCCAGCAGCCCCTTGTTGCCACCGTGCCAGTAGAGCCACGGCTCCCATTCCTCAAAGCCGATGATGCTGGACGCGCTGTTGCCTGGCTTGTACCAGCAGCCCACAGCAGCAGGCTTGCAAATGGAGTACCACATCGGAAGATTGCCGTGACCCGGGAAGACCACATGGCGCTGGCAAAGAGAACGACTAATGGAAAACCATTCCGCAGACCAGGCCGCGTAAGCGTCATCACTCCGTTGGTCGTCGAAGCCAGGCCCGTAGTCTTTGCCAACGTTGTACGGCGGGTCGGTTATCACGATGTCAAAAGACTCCGCTAGCTGCGGCATGATCTTCCGACAATCGCCGTGGTACAGCGTTACGTGATCGTCCTCGTAGTACGGTGCGGTTACTTCTTGAGCCATCTTTGTGTTCATGTGACAACCTGCGAGTTGCGACCAAGAACGTCAGCGACGATGTACGCCTGATCCAGCTCGGACACGTCCATCTCGTCGGCGTCGGTCCACAGGTAGATGTGGGGTGGCGTCAGCGTCTCGTCTTTAGCCATGTGCAGCCGAACGCTCAGCGAATGCCCGGCCTCGTCTTCGCATTGCAGCGACGAGTCGAAGTGAACGCTCTCGCAACGCTTCTCGCCCATCAGTTCAGTCCCATCGTCTTCGCCGTCTCCGAACGCACACTCGGGTGTCCCAGAGCCTTGAAGAGAGCCATGCCTAGCTTTCGGTTGTTCTCCACTGCTGCGGCCAGACTGGAATGCGTCGCAGCCAACTCGTCCTTGAGGAACCGGTTTTCGTCCAGCAGACGGCGGGCTTCCTTCGCCAGCCAGTCGTTATTCACCCTCAGATTGCAGTTGGCGCTGTGGAGGCGGGCGTTGTCAGCGCGGAGCTTGGACAGTTGGGCGTTGACGTAGCTGGTGAAGAAACCCATCATGCGACGGCCTCCCAAAGCGTGCGGGCAACATGGCCCGTGCCCTTGTCTTCACGAGGGCGTGACGGTGCGTTCCAAGTCCCACGCGGAGGACGGTGGGCGACCACTTGCCAGCCAGCTGCACGCAGGCTCGACCCCGACTCGGCATGCTGGGTATAGGTAATCAATCGCCTGTAACCGAGAGCCTTTGCTGCCCGCCAACACGCCCCGTACAGCATCGAGTTGACGTGGGGCGTGCCATCGGTGGCCGTGCGGATGACTTCGAGGGTGCGGCCATCCATCAGATAGCGGGCAATGGGGTGAGAGACGATCGCAACGCCCACCAGCTTTTCGTCGTCAGCGACACCGACTGAGAACCGGTGACCGTTCGGCGGCTGGTTATGCCTGTGCCATTGAGTCACGAACTCGCAAGCGTCGGCGAACGACACGGGCACCAGTTGGAGAGTCATGCGGCACCCCCGAGGTCTTTCCTGAACGTGAGCCACCCGTCCTGACGGGCCTGCTCCGGATAGCGATGCGCTTCGTCATGACACTGAGCACAGATGGCGACGACGTTGGCAATGTCGGTAGGCGATCCACCCTGTCCGCGGCGGAGTAGCTCGTGCAGGTGCATCGGTGGGCGTTCCCCGCACCGCTGGCACAACGGGTACAGCTCGAACAGTTCGTCGCGCAGCTTCTTACGGAGCCGGTCGATACGGGCCTGCTTCGCCGACCTGGCACGCAGCGGGGTGCGCTTCATTTGCGCACCTTCGCCACGTTCAAACTAGGCGCTTTCCCTTTAGTCACAGTGCGACTCACCATCGGAACATGGCCGACGATGAACTTGACTGCATCCAGGTCGACTTCTTCTTCGTCCTCAAGGTGCCTGGTATCCCGAGACCAGGAGACTTGCCAGCCGCCCGTGACGATCGGCGCTGCACCTGTCAGCAGTTCGCGGTAGTACTCGCGGCGGGCCTTCGCCTCGTCCTCATCGCTTTTGGCGGCGATGTAACGCTGCGCCAGGTCGCTAAGGACCTCGTCCGTATCAGTGTCAGGCTCGCCCTCGCCGCGGCAAGTAGTCACGTAAGGGCAATAGGAATAGCAGAAGGTGGTGTTCGCATCGCGCAGTCCTTCGATGTCTGCCTCATTCACCGGGTCAGCAAGGTCGATAACCTCATGAGCCCACTCGACGCCCTTGTCAGCCCACTCCCGCGAAAACGGTTCAGTGAACAACCGAGCACCTTTGAACCCGCCAGACCGCGGCAAGAACACAAGCTGAATCGACTCAACGTCATGACCTGCTTCGATGAGCGCAGCCGCTCCACCGTGAAGCTGGGCGCGTTTCTGGTCATGCCCGCGCAGGTTGTTGGTCATCATCCGAACGGCCTTCACGCAAGCCCGCGCATCGTCTTTCGTCTTCCAGTCCCTCAGTAGCTTTTCGTTCGGGCTGTACTCGTCCACGGTGAACTTCACACCCCGATAAGCCAACTGCTGCTGGACGATCAGCTCGGGATGCCGGCGAAGCCGTGCCTCACCAATCCGGTGGTCGATCGCGGAACCAACGAACGCTTCCCACGACAGACGCGGGTCACTTTGGGGGACACCGTTCAGCCGAAGGACATGTTCAGCCCTGCAACCAAATAGCCCCGATCCGCCGATCTCCACCTGCTGGGAACGAGGACGGTCTAGCTCGTCTGCGAGTAGGTCGGCGTACAGCTCGTCGAGGAAGTCGGTCATGACGCCATCCCCGAGTTGGCAAGGCCGATCTCAGCCTTCAACGCCGAACCATACGAACGGCCAACGTCGATCCGCACCTTCAACGAGTCGATCAAAGCCCGCTGGCTGCGGACCTTCTGATCGGCAATCTCGGCGTCGAGCTTCTGCGTCTCGGTGGCGAGGATGGCTTCTTGCTTCTTGACGTCCATCGACCCGGCAGCGGACAGGAACGCCTTAGCGAAGGCGACCTCGAACCGTGAACGGGCACGAACGGATTCCTCGTCAAGCGTGCGGAGATCCCTTACCGCACCGTCGAGTTGACGGGCGATGTGGGCCAGGTTCGCCGCCACGTCGGTGGCTGTCTGTGGAGTGGTCATGACACCACCCCGTCACGGATCAGCTTCAGGTAGGCCGTCAGCTGCTCGGGCTTTGCCTTCGCAAACGCGGTGTTGTCGTTCTCCTTGGCGAAGTCAGTCTCAACATCCGCCGTAGACCACCCCTTTGCCTTGGCGACGTTCCATATCCCAGCGCGCAACGCGACGGTCGGGTCAATGGATTCAGCGTGGCCGTTCGAAGGCGCTTCGGGCTCCTCGGCCGGCTGTTCGTCGCCCATGTCGACCTGCTGAGGAACGTCCTTCTGCACATCCCCCTCAGCCTCACCGTCAGGCATCACAAGGGTTTTCATCACCAACGGCGTCAGCTGGCCCCGGTTGTACAACGACAAGCCGAACCCATCACCGAGGTTCGTGGCGCACCGCTTCAACGCATACGACACAGCGTTCTTCGCAGCAAAGTCATGGGCATCCCCATGAGTGGGAAGGTTCGGAGACGTTCCCGTCCCCACGTCCTCATAGGAGGCGACGAACTCCCCCTGCGGGTCACGGATCGTCAACCGCAGCCGGCAAAGATAGGTCACGTCAGGAACGTCCCTGGCAGGCTTGCCGTTCTTCGCCGGAACAGCCTTTATCGTGTCCCGTACGCAAGACAGCTCGAGGATCTCCGTTGACCAGCCGCCGAAGCCGAACACCCGTGACAAGTGGGCGCGGATGTCTTGCTGGCTGACGTGAGAGAGGCCGTCGCGGTCTTTGAGGACTCGTGATGCGCGGATGGGCTGCAGGAGTTGTTCGACCTGTGCACGGGTGAGGCTCATCGGTGGTTCCTCCAGTCGAGGACCAGAACACCCGTAATGCCGATGAGGGCGAAAATGCCCAGAACCGATGCCCACATGGCTAAGCCACCACCTGGAGAAACTGGCGCGGCGCAGTGACGGCACGCATCGGCTCGTGATGCTCGGTGCAGTCGATCCAGAACGGCTCCCGCGAGTTGACCATGCTGAGATGCCAGCCGATCTCCAAGCAGCGGGCACAGGGACGCTTGCCGGACCGCAGGCTGTGCAGCGCCGCCAGGATCTCCCGCCACCAGGACTGCGCCGTCGCCTCATCCGACTCCCAGATCCACGACCGGATGTAGTCCGGGAGGTTGGTCAGCAGGAAGTCCATCGACCGGTCATCGACCGAGTTGGACGGTTCGGCGCAGTGTGCGCGCAGGTTCGCCAGATCCACTTCGGATTCGGTGAGTGCGCAGTCGAACAGGTTGTCGGCCAAGAACAGGCCGTGGGCGTCATCCCCTGCAATGCGGAGGAAGTCGGTGCGTGCCTGGCTGGCCCAGGAGCTTCCGTCGTGATTATCTGTCATTGCTGCCCATCTCCTTTAGATGTGTTTGGGCGGTAGGCCGGCGTCAGGTGGATCTGGCGTCGGCCACTTCATTGATCGGGTAAGCGCGGACAAGGCGGGCAGCTGCGGCGATGAAGCCGTAGAAGCTGAAGACGGCACCGACGCAGAACGCGAAGCCGTAGCAGGTCATACGGATCAAGGCCGGCTTCACAGCAGTGCCAGCATTTCGAGGAACGTGCGGCACTCGTCCGCATCCGTTGCGTGGATGGCGCACTGAAGTCGGGCCTTCTGCTCGTCTTCAGTGCTGTTCGGGTAGCTCACAAAGTCAGTGGCGATCTGGGGTCGAACACCCGCAGTCGGTTCCTTGACGGTGGTGTGGTCTAAGCGAAGGTGAACTTGGCGGCTCATGCGGCGCTCGCTTTGCGCTGGGCATACAACTCACGCCGACGTTGGTTCTTGTGCTCTCGCCAACCGGGAGTTTGAGCCATTCGACGCTTGCGTTCGCGGTCGGTGTTTCGTCGGCAAGTACGGCAGTTCCGGGTGTTGCCAATCCAAAGGATGTTTTCCTCGTCAAACGGATGCCCGCGATGACAGTGAGTGGCCCGCGGAGTGACCTGCCATCTGCGTTGCACGTTCAACGTGTGCGTCACGGCCTCTAGGTGCGCTGGATTGACGCAGTTGCGGACGCGGCACAAGTGGACGACGTCGAGACCGTCCGGGATGGGGCCGACAAAGGCGGCGTAGGAGACTCGGTGCGCCTGATAGCAACGTCGACCTATGCCGAACTTGCCGTAACCCTTCACGTTGACGCAGCCAGTCCAACGCCAACAGCCGTTGGCGTCCTCATCAACCTTCGCCCAGAACCGGTCTGGAAGCCGAGAGTCGCCGAGATCGACGTCCAAGCGGACGTGAAGCTGACGGCTCATTGACGTTCCCGCCATTCACGGACGTGCGCAGCGTTCGCCTCGGTGCAGATCGGACAGCGGCAGCCGTAGTCCGAATAGCCCGTTAGGCCATGCTCGGACGGTTCGAGTTGTTTGCGGTTTTGTCGGGTCTCGGCGTTGTAAGCCCGATGGGCTTCGGTGCAGAGTTCGCACCGGCAGCCTTGGACATACTTCGAGTGGGTGCCGTGTTCAGTCATGAGGCCCGCCTACGAACGGGACGAAGCCGGCCACCCTCAGCCAGGCTCTCCAAGTACTGGTCGAGCCAGTCGCGGCGGACGAGGCGGCGACGGCCAACCTTCGCGTTACGGATCTTCCCCGCGTTCAACATGCGGGCCGTTGTCAGCGGCGCCTTGCGGAGAATCTTGGCAACGTCGTCAGCGTCCAACCATTCGTAGTCGGCCATCATGCGGCCCGCGTGTGCTTCGCAACAGGTTGTTCCGCAACCCTGGACAACTCGACCACGAAAAGATCAGAGACGTCGACCGAGAGTGCCTTGCACAGCAGCGTGGCGGAGTCGTTCTTGACGCTGTTCTTCCGGCCTTTGATCAGGTGGCTGATCATCGCGTGTGATGTCCAGCCGACCTCAGCGGCAATCTGCCGATGTGTCTTACCTGATAGGGCAACGCAACGTGCGAGCGGCTTGCGTTTCGCCTCCGGTAAGTACACCCAGATCACCCTTCGTTTTTCTCGCTGCGGTGTCGCCACGGTAGTCCCTTTCGCCATCCGGTGTCCAGCCTTGTGGAACAAGGATGCGCTCGCGGGTAACCAAAGTCAATAGAAGCACACGCTTGTAGTTCCGCACTAAAGGCACACCCGCTGGTCAGCGGTACTGGACAGGGCGAACCCGATTGGTAGACAGATGTTGGTAACCAAACCGGACATCGGCGTGTCTAGGGGTATCCATGATCTTTGGCGTCAGGACGACATGACCAAACAGACTGATCCCGTGTCCCCACTGGCAGCCCTCATCCAGCGCGTCATCGACGACGAAGCCGCTCGCGGGAACGTGCTGAACTACTCCGACATAGCCCGCAGGGGCACCGACTTGACCCGGGGCAACGTGTCCCGCTACGCCACCAAGAAACTCGACCAGATGCTCCCGCTGGAGAAGCGCAGGGGCCTGGCAATGGGCCTGCGTGTTCACCCCGTCGTAGTCGACCGGGCCGTTGCCGACTCGCTGGATCTGTGGCTGGAGCTGTCCGGCGGCGACTACCGCACCGACCCTGAGCTGACCGCAGCAGACCGGGAACGAATCGATGCCTACATTCAGGCGATCAAGGACTCGAAAGGTCGGCGGCGATCCGGTGAAAAATGACTGGCACTTCATGAGTTCAGACTCGCCCGGGCCCCTTGCGTTGCTCGTTGCGAGGCGCATTATGGCTTTCGGAACCGGTCTCCGGACTCTTGGATCGATTCCCCGCACAGGGTCAACTCGGGGAGCGAACGATGGATCTAAGGCTCAAAGCCGCGGCAATTTTGGGATGGGTCGCGGGGCTGGTCCTGACCTTCCTGATCGACGATCATCCTGCGCCGGCACTCACCGTTGGCTGCTTTATCGCAGCAGCCTGCTTCACTGTCTGCGTGTCAATGCGGACAGTGGCACGTCACACCCGCAGGGCGTTCTACCGGCAGTGCCGATGGGACGACACCCCAGAGGCGACCGTTCTACAGTTGCTGAGGCGACCTGATGCCATCGATCGTCCAGCGCAACGGCCGCTGGCGAGCCGAAGTAGTCAGACGGCCACGCCGATGGTCCCGCACGTTCAACACAAAGGCTTCAGCTAGAACCTGGGCCCTCGACCTCGAGGACTTTCTCGACCGCGGGGGAGACCCCGACCGGCCTGACAATCTGACAGTCGGGGAGTGGGAGAAGCGGTGGTGGTCGGCGAGGGTTGTCGAGAAGACGACACGGGTTGCGAACCGGTCCCGGTTGGACTGTCACGTCCTGCCCGCCTGGAAAGACGTTCCGCTCGAGCGGGTGACGCCGATGGGTGTGCAGGCATGGGTCCGGCAGTTGGAAGCAAAAGGACTCGCACCCGTCACTGTCGCGTCCTGCCATCAGTTGCTTTCGGGGATGATGTCAGCCGCGGTCCGTGAGGGCCTGCTCGGAGTCAATCCCTGTGCGGAGGTACGCCTCCCGGCCCTGGCCCCGTGCCGGGAGGTGTACCTCACTCACACCGAAGTCCAACAGCTGCTCGACCTTGCCGAAGAACCCCACCGGACGATCATCCTGACGTTAGTTCTGACCGGGCTGCGATGGGGTGAATTGTGCGGGCTACGAGTTTCCGAATTGGACCTGCTGCGGCGCCGGCTCGAGGTCGTTCGGACGATCACCCGGTTCGGGCCGAAGGAGTATCCCAAGGGCCGGGCGCGGCGGACGGTGCCGGTGCCGCTGGTTCTCGTCGAAGCGTTGGCGGCGCATCTCGTCGGCCATGACGGTGGGCTGGTGTTCCGGGTGAACTACATCAACTGGGGCGCCGACCATTTCCGGCCACTGACGGAGAAGCTCGAGAAGTCTCCGCGGGTCCACGATCTTCGCCACTCGTACGCGTCTCATCTGGTGCAGGCGGGGGTGCCGTTGGAGAAGGTGCAGCTGCTTCTCGGACACAAGTCGATCACGACCACGGCCCGCTACGGTCACTTCGCTCCCGATCATGCGTTGGACGCGGTTCGGGTCCTCGACGGGATTTGGCCGGGCGTACCACAGGCGTACGACACCGGTATTCGGGGGTCGTGAGCAGTCCATGAGTGGTCTCGAACGTGCAGGTCGGAGGATAACCGAGCCTGTGACCTGCATGCTTATTTGCTGTACGAGAGCAACACTTCGAGGCGTCTGACGTGTGGAAACAGTTTTCCGGGCGTACGGCAGTCGTGCAGCCGTTGATCTTGGACAGTCCGAACTACGACAAACCATTACATCCGGGGAACGAAGGTGCCACCATGCCGAACATGCCGACTACTCCGCCGCCCGAGGGACCGCCGCCGGGGTGGGTTGACCCTCGATCCCCGTACGGGATGCCGCAAGGTGGCCCACCGCCGCAGGGGTTTCAGCAGCCCTATCAGCCGCCACCGGGCTATGTCGTTCCGCCCCAGTTCCGTCAGCAGGGCGACTGGTGGTACGACGGTCACAAATGGCGCCCACCGGTTGGCGCGCAGCCGACCCGATGGGAACTGATCGGCCAAGTTCCCGGGATGCTTATCAAGCTCACGTTCCTGTTGATCGCGTTGGGGATCATCATCGCCCTGCTGATCTAGACAACCCGCGATGGTCGGCGCACCCTCAGCATGAGGTGAGAACGATGGGTTTCCTTCGAGACGTTCAGCGGGCAAGCCACCAGATTTCCAAGGCTGCCGGTGACGTGAATGCGGTAAACCGTGGGACGTACGGCAAACGTGTGGCGCGGCGCGAACTGACCAAGAACGTGTGGGGACCTTTTCTCCGCGGACTGTTCCGGTAAATGCAAAATCCCGCCCGCCCCAGCCGAAGCTGAGACGGGCGGGGTGTGCTGGGGGAACTAGGCAGCCGGCGGCTCGTCGCCCTTTGCGCGAGCAACCAGCGCATCGAGCGCCGAGAAGTCGAGCGGCTGACCGGCAGGCTGGTTCTTCAGGTTCGCAATCTCCGCCTCAATGGCGTCGAGGGAGCCGGACAGCGCCTGCTCGTCGGCCTCGAGGTGCTGCTGGTCGGACTGAACTTCGCTCATGGTGATCTCCAATCGGGTGAGTCGTGCATCTACTACTACGAGCCAGCGGAACAGGAACTGCACGAGCCGGTTCATGAGCCGACAAGCCCTTGCAGCTTGACAAGCTCGGGGTCTTCAGGAGCCGGAGTAGGGACTTCTGAAGGCTCAGGAACAGTCGTGATGTTGCCGCCGGAAGCGGCCGCGTCATCCACCGGGACGGTCGGTTCGAGAAGCGTCTGAGTCGTCGTGGTTGTCGGCGGTTCGGAGGGCTGGACCGGGTTGCCGTGGACCACCGACATGATCCGATGCTCAGCATCTCCGATGGCCTGCTGAACTTGTGCAGCATGGGAAGCGAGCAGCCCATACAGCCCTGAGGGGTGGGTGATGGCTTCGCCGACAAACTGCCTCAGATAGTCGACGTCATCGGCTATCGGGCCGATCTGCCCTTCGCCTGCGGCGAGCGACGCTTTGGTGGCCGGGGAAGTGACGAAGTTTCTGAGCACACCGAACAGCGCAGCAACCAGACCGCCTGTCGTGCCCTGTAGCGCCCCGTCAGCCTTCGTCCCGTACCGCAGGGAGAAGTACACGGCGATGCCTGCCACGATGCCTGCGATGATCGCCGGCTCATGGGAGAACGCCCACTTGACTGCCTTCACGCTGCCGCCTTGGCGAACGCGGCCTTGATCGCTGTGTTGACGGTGGTCTCGAGAGCGGCCATGTCGATCTGTGCTGGGTTCGCTGCAGCCGCAGCAAGCATGTCGTGTAGATCCTGCAAACCGGGGTGACCATTCCCGCCCGAGATGACGATGTTCAGCGCGCCCACAACGGTTTTCAGCTGGTTCGTCAAACCCTGGATGGTGGACAGCATCGCCTGGTTGGTCGTCGCCCAGTTCTTCTGCCCACCCCCGGTGCCTTCGTTGAGAACGGACCTGACAGCATCCTGAAGGTCTTTGACCGTTGCCATGTCAAACCAATCTGTCGAGCCGGGGAAAATCTTGGCGAGGTCCACGAGGCCGGGATCGCCGTGATCGTTCTGGGGTACCTGCGAGTGTCCGTAGTAGCCCGACTGGTTGGCCCAGATGTTCGGATCACGGGGTGAGCCCGGGCCATACGCCTGCGGGTAAGGCAGGGGGAGCCCCGCGGGGAAGACACGGGGGATGCCCCACGAATCAGCCCAGGCAAGGATCTTGTCCCAACCGAGCATCGGTGAATCCATGAACGGACGTGAACCTTCAACGCCTGCACGGCCCACGGCTTCGACCTGAAGCACGACAGAGCCGTCTTTGTTGCCTGCAACCAAAGCGCCTTCGGCCCAGTCCGCACGGCCACACATCGCCATGTCGCCAGTCCACGGATCCCATACGACGTGGGGATTGGCCCAGCCGTCGAGATAGTGGCACAGCTGGTCGACACATCCCGGGGCGGAGTCTGTCTCAGTGCTGTGCAGAATGAACTTGCGAGGTCCGCCGTTGAGGCTCCACCCGTAGGTTCCGGCCCAGCTCTGACGGACGCCGGGGATGTAGATGTCCGGTGGGACGGCTATCGCCATCAGGTGAGCCTTTCGAGGCGTCTAGGAAGCAGAGTCGTCAACCTGGGCCATGCCTTCTCCACCATCTCCACAGTCCAGTCCTGAGCACAGGACGGGTAGAGGGCTTTGACTTCGGCGATTTTCGCGTCGGTGAACTGTTCGACGCCGACTCTTCCGCGGGACCCTGCCCGGCCCCGTTGGCTGATGACAGCCCGACGGGCAGTGGAGTAGGCAGCATCGGCACAGCGTTTGGAACACCAGCGTTGCTGCTTACCGGTCAGTGGTGTCCCGCAGCGCTCGCAGTTCATTTGGATTGGGACGCTAAGAAGATCAGCACCGGGATCAGGGAGACCAGAAGGCCGAACAGGAACGCATACACCGCCTGGCGGGCAGAAACCCGGATCTGTGCGTCTTCGAGTTTTTCCACCCGCAGGTTCATCGCACTGTCGGCATGTTGCAGCGCGGCCCGTTGGGATGTCACGTAATCGTCGAACTTTTCGGCGGTGACGGACACCGCCTGGGCCTGCCTTATCCGTTCGGCTTCATGGTTGAGCGTGTCCAGCCGGCGGGAGTATTCGGCTGCCTGAAGTTTGAGTGCTTGCCGCATGCCGTCGACACGTTCCTCGAGGCGGGCGATCCGGACGTCGGTCATTTCGGCGGCGGGCAGATCGGGGACACGGCGACAGCTCTCGCGTTGCCCCGTAGGCCGTTTAGCGCGTCGACGATCGTGCGGCCCGTCACCGTCACCGGGCCGGTGGTACCCAGCTTCGTGATCTTGCCAAGGTTCCTGTCTTCACCGCGGAAGTAGGCGCACAGGGTGACGTTGTCCTGACGCAGCTTGTTCAGAACGTTCTTGGTGTCCTGTGCCGGAATGACGAGGGCGCGGTAGAAGGCAATGCAGGCAACGACGCCTACGAGCACCACAAGGATCCGGCCGGCGTGGCGGCGGACATGGTGTGTCATTGGCCGTTGAGACGGTGCGTCAGGATTGCCACGCGCTCCTCCAACCGCCGGGCATCCCCGGTCAGTGAGTCGATCAGTTCGAGCGCCGTATGATGCTGGCGGCGTAGCTCTTCAAGGTCGGCCCGGGTTTTCCGGTGGTCCTCTTCGCACTGGTGAAGCTGACGGTCCTGCTGGTCGATGCGTTGCAGCAGGTCGTCCCGGAAACCCTGTTCCCGATCCACCGCAGAGGTCCGCCTAGTTTTCAAATAGCCGAGATAGGCGGCTATCAGGCCGAAGCCTCCGGTGCTGACGGCTGCGAACACGTCGCTGCTGCTCAATGCCATCAGAACCGGGTCAGATCAAGGGTCTTCCACATAGCTGGTGCTCCCGGAAGGGTCGGCGGCGCGTGGTCTGGACTGCCGATTCAGTTACAGGTAGATCAGGCGATAAGGCCGTTTAGTTACGGCAAAAGTCCGACGAAGAACCCGCCGCCGACGCCCGTGGTCAAAGGCAGTGAAGATGGAAGGCTTGACTGCCCCGTCACAACACTGGCCCGCCTGTTGGTCAAGTTGAGCGCCATCGCCTGAGAGAGAGTCCCAGCACCGAAAAGCTGCGGGTAGGTGGTGATGGTGGTCGGTGGGAAGAACAGTCCGACGTAGAGAACTTCCCCGAACTTCCGGTTGATGATGCGAACAGGAAGCGTGAAACTGGTCGGGCTTGTACCGACCCCGCCGTTGTGAAGCCAGTTGTCCACGGCGGTCCCCGAGTAACTCGCTATGTTCCCTTGGTCATCAACCAATACGTTGCCGGCTGCGTCATATATCCCCACAGTCGCACCGGAACCCACCAGGACCTGATTGACGACGACTACAAGCCCGGAGAAGCTCAACGCCTGCAGTTGAACGGCACTCCACGTCAGCCACCCCGATGCAGTGCTCAACAACCCGGTGCTGAGATGAACCGGGTCATACGACGAGCCTGCCAGGTTGTGAATTGCGTTCCATGTCGATTGGATCTGCTGCTGCTGAGTTACGGTCGTGTCAAGATCCTGCACGATGCCCAGCATCGTTTTCCCGACGCCTCGCGGATCGCGCCCCGGCAGCAGGCCGTCGACGTTCCAACTCTGTCCGGGTGTGGTGTTGCCTGAGTTGGTAAGGCCGAATGTTGTTGTCGTGGTAGTGGTGAGCGTTCCGTCCGAGACGGTCGCCACTGCGGTGTAGGACCCGGGAGTCACGTAGCTCCGGGTGGCCTGGATTCCGGATGTCATGGTGAACGTTTCGGTGAAGCCAATCGCCGCCGCAGTCACAACCACCGTGATGGTGATGGCGTTGCCGTCCGGGTCTGATGCGGTGATGTTGTAATCCACCGACAACGGGCTTGCCGTTTCGGGAACAGCCGTAAAGCTCGAAATCACCGGAGCGTGGTTCACCGCTCCCGGGTTCGACGTGGTGAACGTTGCGATAGAGCCAAATCCAGCCTTGCCGGTGACGTTGAACGGCACCGGGTCAGCTGAATAGGTCGCACCGGGCGTGAGGTTCGGGATCGTCACCGAACGAGCACCCGCCGCCAATGGTGTGCTGGCATTTTGATTGACGAGCACAGTGGTTGTTCCGTTGCCCAGGTACCAGTACCAGCCGGTCACGTTGTCCCCGACCGGAGGATTCGCCCACGTCATCGTTGCCGACTTGCCATCCGTCGACGATGAGACCGCCACTCCTGTCGCCGCTGATGGGAGCGCCTGAGTGGTGGCGGTACGGATCGCGTTGTTCCCCAGGTTCGCAATCATCGTTGCGATACCGGCATGCTTCAGCGGATACGAATGCCCACCCGTATCAGCAGCAGCGAGCTTGTTGATGTTGTACTGGTAGTAGTTCGTGGCAAAGCCTTGCGCAGCGACCCAGATGCAGATGGCCTCATACCGAATGTCGGAGGCGTTCATCTGCACTCCGGCGTCGATCCACCAGTTCTGCGCGGTGGTCGAATCATCGGCAATATTGTTGACCTCTGGCAGCATCAGCGGCTTGCCTTTGGTGCGGCAGAACGCCTCGGTGGCCTTCAGGAGGTTCGTCCACGAGGTGGTCGAGTTGTTGCCGTAGGGGTCTGACCCGATCACATCGACATACTGGTTGCCCGGGTAGTACGGGCCGGCGCGGTTGATGTCGAAGCCGTAGGAGGTGCAGCACCAGCAGTACCGCACCCTGGATGCGGGCTTGCTGTTGGCGGTCGCCCGAGCCTGTCCCCGGTTCCACATGTGGATCCAGGCGTTGATGTAGTCGGTCACCGTGTCAGTGCCGTACAGCTTGTTGTTCGCAGCACCGCGGTCAACCTCATGCTGAAGGATGAGGACCACGTACGGCTGGGTGATGCCTTGAGTGATTGATGCAGTAGGCGAACCGGTGGCGGTGGCGTTCGCCGACATGACCGCAGCAGTGCCGGTTTGGCTGAGGATCGTTGTGCTGGCAGGGATTCCGGTGCCGGTGATCCCTGCTCCGACATCGGCCTGGGTGAACGTTCCGGTGAGATTCGGCGAGGTGTTGGTGGTGCCGACCGAACGCGAAAGCGCAGTGACGTTCGAGTCGAAGTTCAGGGCATAGATCCGGTCGAACATCGCGTCGATGTCGGTGTCGTAGGCGCCGGCGGCCATCTGCTTGAACGTGAACCCGGATGTCACTGCCGTGAGGTTGGAGACGGACACGATGAGCAGATGGCCGGAGTTGAAGTAGTTGACGTCGGCGGTGCCGATGGGCTGGGTGAACCAACGGTAGAACTGGCGCACCGGGGTCATGCGGGTGCCGAACCCGTTCGTGCCACCCTCTTCGTAGGTGGTGGGGGTGACGCCGCCGTAGAGACCAGCTTGGGCTTGGCCGTCGGTGCCTACCAGAACCGTCTGCGACATCGACTATCCGCCTTAACGGTAAGAGAAGTGAGGGGTCTAGAAGTTGACGTAGGCCGACGGGTCGAACCCGCCGCCAGTGCCCGTCGACGTCGTGCGAATGTCCGTCGGGTTGGGGTTGGTGCGCACCGTGTACCGCACCCCGTCAACCAAAATGTCGTAGTCGTTGTGCTCGGCGAAAAAGATCAGGTTCCCGGTCGCATCCAGGCCGGCCGTGTTTGCCGTAACCCCAGTAGCCACAGGGTTGTTGATGACCGTCGACGTTCGGTTCTCATCCGAGTACAGCGTTGCCCGGGTCGTCGTCCCCACCGCATACACGTAGACCGTCGTCGGTGTTGGGAGGTCTTTGGTGGCCGGGTTCCACTTGCGTAGATCCTGCGGGCCGAACTTTGCCGCATGCGGGTAAGGGGTCGTCATTGCATCCGCTCCTGGACGATCGTCAGACGGCAGCCGGCCACACTGATGTCGGTGTTCAAAGACCCGCCGGAGTATTGGACGAGGTTGAGCTGCACGTAGTCCCCGGCATTGAGGAAAAAACGGTCCGCCCCGGACAGGAACGTCTGATGCGCCCCTGCTGCGCTGGCGATGGATTCGCCGTACTGGGTGGATCCTCCGGTGATGGACATCCACGCCCGCCGGTCCCCGGTGGCGTTGGAGACGAAGCCTGCCGAATAGGTGGCTGAGAACCAGCCCGACTTTCCGGTGGGGCAGGTCCATCTCGACGTGTTGGACGTCGTCGAGTGCCCGTTGTTGGTATCGATGTCTTCGGCGTCGAACAGCACTGCGGCAGAAGCGCCGGAGGTCAATGCTTGGGCGACGGTTTGCCGGATGACCGCATAGGGTCTTTCGTCGTCCCCGGTAAGCGGTGTGCCTGTCAGGTAGCCGAGTTGGCGGACTACCTGATCGGCCCAGGAGACGGCGATGACGGTTCCGGCGACGGGAAGAGTCTGGGCGTAGGGACCGGTCGTTGACAACGAGTCCCCTTAAGTTGGAAGGCTAGAAAGCCCAGACGGCAGTGCCCCACGTACTGCTCGGGTCATCCCAAATGCCGTACTGGTCGAACACTGGCGACAGCTGAACAGAGATGTCCCACTGACGTGACGGGCCGTCGATCGTCATTGACAGCTGCTCGACGAAGCCGTCCATCGACACGGTGGGCGCGCCTTTGGGACGGACCCGGATCCCTACCCGGTCATGCAAATCCAGGCCCAGTAGGGCAGGCCATTCGTTGACCCGGACCTGCCCGTCGATGCCGCCCGCGTTCACCGTCAGCTGCTCGACCCGTAGGGACGGTTGGCGTTCCCGGGAGAGGATGAAGTCGGCGGCTTGCTGCGCCTGATCGTCCGTGTCCAAGTTCATCGTCAGCTGTTTGGACGAGACGAACATCTCCGTGATCGACAAAGGGTCCGTCGACTCGGCGGTCAGACCTGAGGCACGGGTGACCTGAACGTCGTTGGCGACCAGCGTCGGGTCGAAGTCGAACGCCTGCTGGGGAAGGTTGAACGGGATCTCCCCCGTCTGATCCCCGAACACCAGTGATGCAGACGTTTTCAGTAGTCGGTCATCCCTCGACCGGAAATCCACCAGCCCGTCAGCGGTGACAGTGAGGGTACCGAGTTCGGTATCGGCCACATCCTGCACGGCAGATAGGAGGGGCACTCCGGCCAAACCCGAAGCAGGTCCCATGGTGGAGCGGCCCTGCTGTAGTTGGCGTAGGCCGGAAAGCCAGCCGCCGTAGGCAAGAATGCGGTCCGCTCGCCAGCCGGATGGTTCCCCGGGGAATCCGAGGCCGGCAAAGTAGTGCCCTTGGATTCTGCCGATGGACAGCGCACCCTGGTAGACAGCGACGTGTCCAAGAGTGCCGATAAGCGGGGCGCCGTCTTGTACCGGACTGTTCGGGAGCGTCTGGGCGTTGACCGCAACCCCGCCGACCTGAGCGAACTCCGACACCGTGGCAGACGACGAGACCGAGAACGTAGAGGACAGCATCAGGTTGCCGTCAATGTAAATGTTGGCGGTGGCGGTGACGAAAGCCCCTGTGGTTACAGGAGACTGGTAGGTGACCGCCACATGGTGCAGGTTGCCGTCAGCGAGGTTAAAGTTGAACGTCGTGTCGAGATAGGTCAACCCGTCGGGTGGGACGATCCGCACCGACGAAGCTCCTGCGGCCGTCGAATGGTAGACCGAGATTTTCCCTGGCGGGTCGGTGCCGATCGGACCGGTCAGTGGGGTGAAGTGCTGTGAGTCGACAGCCTGAAAGATGACCCCGCGCTGAGAGGGGGTTTTGGGGATCTGGCACCAGAACTCGACAGTCCAGCCGGTCCACGTCAGCGACAGGCGGGGCAGGGTGAGCACGAACCCGTCTTCGACTCCGACCCCGGCGTTGTTGTTCGTTCCGGTGAACCCCAACCCGGTTTGTGATGCCCCGCCGGCCACGTCGAGGGTTTGCCCGAACGAATAGGTTCCCGGTGTTGCCGTGTTGACCGACTTGGTGTGGACGATCTGCGCAGGTGAAAAGTCTTGTGATGACTGGTTTCCCGCGGTCGTCCCTTCGCTTTCACTCAGCGGGTAGTAGACCAAAGGTCCGTCGGACAGGATTTCCGCGGCGTAAGCCGAGTCGAGGTTGATGCGGTTCAGGATCGCCAGCGCGTCGACGCATTGGATCTGCGCATATCCGAGGGTGGGGTCGGTCCAGGCTTGTGGCCACCGTTCGACATATCCCTGCCACAGCGGATAGTCGACCCCGGCCCAGGTGGCAACGATCCGGATCGGCCGGTACGGCAGCAGCAGCCCGTAGTAGGGCCCTGCAGTGTTGTTGGGGTTGAACGCCCCGTCAGCGTTTCTCAGCGTCAGGCTGGCGGTGCCTGCCTGATACAGCCCGAGTTCGTCGGTTCTTCCTGACCGTTCGAACTGGATGTTCAGGACCCGGTTCGCCAGTGTCGTCCATACCGGGGACAAAGCACCAGGCGAGTTGGGGTTGGTGGCGAACGCGACCTGAACAGTGACGGACGGTCTGCTCGAGGATGCGCCGAGACCGACCCCGATAGGCATTAGGCGTTCCTGAGTCTGGTCGCTCCGTTGGACAAGTTTCGGGTTTCCGTAGCCAGCTGATGCTTGGAAGTGTTGCGGGCGATTTCCTTACCGTCGAGCACGGAAACGACGGTGACATGGAACCCTCCACCGGAAGTGGTGGGAGCGCCGGCCAGCGACAGGTACGACAAGTCCCGTGACGGCTTACCGAACCGCAGGCTTCCCGCTTCCGGTCCCGCATACCTTCTGCGCAACGCAGTCAGGAGCGAGGCTTCTTGTGCTGCGTCGGATGAGGTCAGGTGAGCGAACTGGGCCAGTTCGTTGTACAGCGACCCGGCAGCCTTCCGCTGTGTGGCGCTTCCACTGTGAGCCTGCGAAAGCAGGGCGGCTTTGTGGAGGTTGAAGTATGCCCCGACGGCATGGGCGACAGCTGCAGCGTTCTCGGCTGCCAGCTGCAGACCGGGGACGTTCGCAGCAGTGGCTTTGGAGAAGTTCGCCCGGTTGTAGCCCAGGATCGCGTTCTGGGCATGGGTGTAGTTCCCGAGGATCGACAGGTCTTGCAGCAACCCTGACGCGCCAGAGTTGGAAAGCGCCGCCTGCCGGGCGTCGAGCGCGCCAAAGTAGGCCGCGACCTTCTTGTGGCTGGCGATGTACTTGAGCGCCTTTTCCTCCGGAGTTACCACCCCACCGGATGCGTAACGCTTGGCGTTCAGCGCATCGAAGAACCCGACGCCGTACTGCTTCACCGCAGCAGCACGGATCACGTACTCACCGTTGGAAACACGGGCGAGTATGGAGTCCGAGGTCCCGGAGCCGGGGCCGCGCAACAAACCACCAGCGGCCCTGTTCTTGACGCCGCTGGTATCGACGCCGAAAGCCGACCCCGCCAGCTGGTTCGCAGGGGTCGGGTTGGCGATGAACGTTTCGATCGGCACACGGATAACCGGAGGGATTTGCGCCAACGACTGCAAGAAGGTGTTCACCTGGTTCAGTGCATCGAGATAGCCTGTTAGGCCGACGTTGGTGCTCTTCTCCGGCGGGATCCCGTCGAGGCTGTTGATGAGCGCGTCGACCTGGCTCTTGTGCAGGCCGGTCTTGATCGCAGCCGCCTCGATCTGAGGAATCGCAAGCCGCAGCGCAGCCGTGTAGTCCGACTGCTTGCCGGTGGTGTTGGCGTACGCCTGGGCGGCTTCCTGCGCCTGCACGATCAGTTTGGTAAGGCCGTTACGGTTTGACTGCGACCCGACGGTGTTCAGATCCAACTCACGGGTGTTGGACTGGAGCAGGTTGGTGGCATTGCCGAGACTGTTCTGGAACGTCTGAATGGCGGCAACGTCATGAATGGACCCGAAGAAGCTTTTCGCATGGTCCTGCGCTTGCTTGAACGCCGTCGCAGCCTCATCCAGCGATCCGCGGACAAAGACCAGGCCGTCTTTAGTGCCGGAGAAGTTTGCCCCTACCGACTCGGCCGTGAGCGGCTTCCCGCCGCCGATACCGAGCGCCGAGAGACCCTTCTGCGCCAGCTTGACACCGGGGACGTCACCGAGCGCCTTGCCAAAATGCCCATGCGCCAGGTCACCGAGGGACTTGTTGAGTCCGAACGTCAAACCCTTAGCAAGATCGGTGCCCAGTTCTTTGCTGAGCGCATCACCAATGTGGCCATGCTGAAGGTCCTTGATGATCCCCGGGACGGCCTTCGCCGCGTTGACGGCGACGACGGTCAGGGCAACTGGAATGGCGATCCGGCCCAGTGCCGACTTTTCCAGCCCGGACGCGAGTGCCCGCCCCACACCACCACCGGCAGCGGGGAGCAGGAACCGTCCCGCCGTCCCCACGCCGGCTGCGGCGCTCGCAGCAGGAAGTGCAGACCCTGCAGCCAGTCCCGCCCCTCCGGCTAGTCCGGCAGTACCCGCACGGGTCTCCGCAGTGGCTAGCGCGGTCGTGGAAGCCGCCGCAGCTCTAGCAGCAGTACTGACACCCAGAAGGCGGGCGGCGAGGGTTGACAGCCCGACAACCAGGTTGCCGATCTTGATGGCTACCCACGCCCCGGCCATGACCTCGAGGCCGGTCACAATGTCCTTCAACACCGCCGGGTGCTTGGACAGGGCTTTGAACAGTCCTTCAACCTTCGGGATCAGATCGTTGCCGAGTTGGATCCCTACCCGTTCGGCCTGCTGCTTGAACTGGTCGAACTGGACGTTGAAGTTCTTCTGGGTGATCGCCCAGCCCTGGACGTCTTTCCCGCCAGTGTTGAACGAGTCGGCGATTCGCTTCACCCGGTCGTTGGTCTTGTCGGCGTTCTGCCCGGTCGCAGCCAGAGCCGTCGACAGGCCCTCCTGCCCACCCACCAGCAGCCGCAAAGCAGCCAGATACGTCTGGGCTTGCGGACCGCCGGCACGGATCACCGACTGGAAGCCTTTGGCCTTGTTCTCGGTGACGACGAACTGCTGCGCCAAAGCGGCCTGGTTCGCCGGAAGCGCCTTCAGCCCCTGCCGGTACTCGTTAAGAGTGATCGACCCGTCGGCATAGGCTTTGGCGACCTTCTGCGCGGCGGGGGGAAGGTTCGCCAGTTCGATCCCGGCATCTTTCGCGGCAAGCTGAGACTGGTTGAACGTGTTCAGCAGCAGGGTGCCGGACGGGCCCATTTTCTTCAGGACCGTGTCAGACAGCAGGTTCAGCGAACCAACCAGCCCGCGGCCACCGGCACCGTCACCAAGCCGCTTTTCGAAATCGACAACGTCAATACCGAGCTGGCCGAACTCTTGAATCTGTGGGCCTTTGACGTTCGACAGGTTGCCGATCGTCGACCCGATGTTCTGACCGGCCTGCTGTGCTCCCAACTGCTGGGTGAGGGACGAGTACACACCCAAAGCGTCGGGGAGGCTGATCTTCGCCGCTGCCGCACGGGACAGAAACGATCCGAGTCCGGATGCGTAGTCCTGGAAGGTGGCGTGGGCTTCACCGGCACCGGTCTTCAACGCGTTGGTGACCCGTACCGCGTCGTTGCCGGTCAGGTTGTAGGCGCTAAGCGCCCGGGTCAAACCGGAGGTGACGGTGGTGAGGTCGGCGCCTTCTTCACGGGCAGCTTCGGAAGCAGCGTTCGCGACCTTCAACGCATCAGCGCCGCGAAACCCCGCCTTCTCCGCGTCGTAAACGGATTCGGTGACCTTCTGCCACGCCGTACCGGTTGCCGAAGCGATGTCGAGAATGCCGGTACGGATCGTGCCCAGATTCTTCGGCAGTTCCCCTGCAGCAGTAACGAGGACGTTGGTTTGCTGCTGGAAGTCCCCGGCTAGCTTGATGGACGCAATGCCGATACCGGCGAGGGCTACGGTGGCGATTTTGCCGGTCTTGTTCGCAGCAGCCCCGACGGAAGCCCATGCAGCGCTCGACTTGGCCGCAGCGGCCGTCTGAACCCCGGCGGCGGCTTTCTGCGCATCGGCTTGGGCAACAGCAGCCCGCTGAGTGGCGACCAGGGCGGTCCGTTGTGCTTCGAGGGCGGTGGCCTGACGACGTGAAGCGGCAGCCGCAGCATCAGCGGCTTCGCTTTCGGAAATCTCACCCTTGGCAAGACGGGAAGCAGCGGCGGCGGCGTCGTTTTGTGCTTTCGCCATAAGGCTTGCGGCTTCGGCGGCACGGCGGGTGGCGACAGCGGCGCGGTTCGCGGCAGCCTCAGCCTGAATGCCTGCTTTTTGCGCAGCGATCCCAGCCTTTTCGGTCTGGACCTGCCACTCCTTCGTAACACCGTTAGCCTTTGCGAGACCCTCGACAAAGGGCCCCACGTCACTTCGAAAGACGGCTACGGCGGGGGGGAAGACCTCAGCCACGATGCTTCTCCCATCGTGACGTTTGGAGGACTATGAAGGTATGGACATGGCCCCAGAGATCCTGCGAAACCTGCTCACCGAATGGCTCCGATGGTGGGCCAGCGACGACTCGGCGCCTGTAGAGATGCCCGACGACCTTCATGTGCGAACGGCTTTAGCGCTCGGATGGACTGAAGCCACCGTTAAGGACTGGCTGTCCGTCGTCCGCAACTAGCGCTCAGACACCGAGACCCCTCCGCCATGCTGCGATCACAACCGCAGCCACCTCGCCCGAATCCTCAGCCTTCTGAGCCCCGGGACGGGTGTACGGATAGGCCGGCATGCGAGTGGTTCCGCCCTCGACGAACCCGCCATAGGAAGCGGACGGGCCGATCTCCACCGAGGCAGCGAACCCCTCATCCCGTACCGGAGAAGTCGTCACAGACCTTCGAAGGTTGCCGGTCACGTTCTGCGGAGGACCCCCAGGCGTTGCACCCGTTTTCGTGTTCTTCGGATGCCCGCCCTTGATCTCCTCTTTGATGAACCGCTCATAAACCAGCCCGGCGTGTTCGGCAGCCTGATGGTTCGCCAAAGCCACCCTTGCGGGAAGCTCATGCAGCACCCGGAGCAGTCCGGAGACGTTAACCTCTACGCCCACGGTTAGCCCTCCACTGCTCGTATTGGGCCTGCGACTGGGCTTCATGTTCGAGGTTGTGCTTCACCTGCTCCTGAAGGGCGATAACCTTCTGCAGGTTTTCGGCTCGTTCCGCCGGCCAGTCGTCAACCGGGCCAGGAAAGGGTGGGACGCCGTGGTCGAGCCAAAACTTGTCATCCAAAGCCTGCTCGAGCCATTCGGGGAACGGCTGTTTGCGTTCCTCCGGTGACAGAGAGCCCTCGAAGGCCCGTTTCAGCCGTCCGAGGGCATCTGAGGGTCCTTCTGCGGCGGCTTCAGATGCGTCTGCATGTATCCCTCACGCAGCTCCCCGTCGACGAACCGGCCGTTGATGGCGTCTTCGAGTTCGGACCAGGTTTCCCATGGGATCCGGTCGGCGAACTCTTCCATCTGCTTGACGTTCCCCGACTGGGGTCGGGGAAGCTGCTCGCCTGTGCTGGTGCGGATGTCCCAGTTGGTCAGACAGTTGGACAGGATGGAGATGGTTTGTGCTTCGGTTTTCTCCACGTCGCCGATGGCGTCGAACGAGAGCCGGATCCGGTGGATTTCCTTGCGGGTGATCTCCGCCCGGTCTTTGAGTTCGATCCACTGCTTCGTGCCGTCAGCGGTTTCGGGTAGGTCGTAGCGTGCCACTGCTGCTCCAAGGGACTGCGGTCAGCCCCAGCCCCTTGAATGAGGCTGACCGCAGGTTTGTAAGGGGCTTCAAGGGGCGCAGGGAGGTCTACTGGTAGCTACCGGAAGGCAAAGCGTTCTGCAGGGTCACCTTCACTGGGGACAGGCCACCGGAGGCGCCGACGTCCGTGCTGTTGGCGTTCGCCTCGAAGGTGATGTCGACCATCATCTGATCGTTGTTCATCGACTTGGCGCCGACGGTGTACGTGACACTGTTCATGTGGATCTTGAACTGTTCGAGGGCTGCGCCGGCACCGCGGGTGTAGTTGAAGTCGAGCGAAACGTTCGTGCCGTTCAGGTAGTTCAGTAGCTGCGACTCGTCTTCGTAGATGAGGGTGAGCTTCCCGGTCACGTCGACCGGCCCGACGAAGATGGAATAGGGCTGCGGGTTGCCGTCAACGGTCTGGTCAATCGTCCCGGTGCGTTTGAAGTCGACCGTTGCGGACTGGACGGTGGGGACGAACGTGCCCGCAATGGTCGTCTGGCCGAGGAAACCGGGGACGGCCTGCAGCGTCGAGAATGACGTGGTGGGCTGACCGACAGTCCCCGACGGGAAGCCGATGAACGATCCGGACCAGGTGAGCAGCTGGGAGGCGTCGATGGTGAACGACAGGTCGGTGCACAGCATCGACGGATAGGCCCGTGCCTGTACCGGGTCGCTGTCGGTAAGGGTGAAGCTGCGCGGCTGGGCGTTGCCCGAGTTCAGTGGGGCGATGACATGCTGGAACGGTGCCGATGCGCCTGTGGTGACGACGTCGCCGAGCATGTTGCCGAGCAGATAGCCGATGGTGTCGCAGTACACGTTCCCACCGGAGGCGTAAGCCCCGTCGACTGCTCCTGCGACATGCCCGTACCGGACGACCGCAGAGCCGCGGTAGTTGGTGTCCGCGAGGTAGTTGATGTTGTCGGATGGGGTGAACGTCGACACCGGAATGAAGTTCGTCGGCGCGTCGAGGGCGGCGGAGATGGTGACGAGACACCCGGCAGGATGGGCGTTCGTCAGGGCGCCGACGGTGAGTGTGTTACCACCCGTGAACGCGGAGACGGTTTTGGTTTCCGTCAGGCTGCCGTCGTAGATGGTGACCGACCCGGAGGCGACGAACGTCCCGACGATGCCCGTGAGGACGAGGGACGTGCCGGATGCGGAGACGGCAGTGGACAGTGTGCCTTTGGCGACATCCTTGGCGATGCCAAAAGTGCGCCGTTCAGCCAACACAGGCATGGCGATATTCCTTTGCTTTGCGAGGATTCAGCGCCGGGGCCGCGCCTGGGATTGGCCGGACTAGGAAGCGGGTTCTGCGGGGGCTTGCGGTGGGGTGATGACAACAGGCTGGGCGTTGTCGGGGACGGCGGCTTCTTCGGCGACCGGGGACGCCTTCTTCGCTGTGGTTTCAGTCCACGACCAGGTGGCACCATCACCGGGCTGCTCGTCGGCGGTCACCACATCACCGTCTTTGAGGTGCCCGAAGGCGGGGAAAAGCCGTTCCGGCTCCGACAGCTTGATCTTGTAGTTGGGCATGAAGGCTCCTAGCCGGAAATGGAGGACTGAACAGCCGGATACGTGATGTCGATCTGCAGAGGCACTGCATTGCGGATGGCTTGCTCGATGTCGCCGTACTGAACGGAGACCGAGGCATTGCCAGTGCCGGTGAGGGATTCGCCGACGGAGAAGAAGTAGCCGTGGGTCTTGTCCAGCGTCGTCCCGCGGATCCTCGTCAAGAGCGCTGCAACGAGGGTGTCCGCAGCGGCCTGTAAGTCGGCGACGTTCGCATCCGCTGCAACCAAAGGCCATTTGATCCGCAGCTGGAAGTAGTGGGTGAGTCGTTTGAGTTGGTTGGCTTCCCGGGACTCGTCGATCCGGGTTCGGAACAGCCAGCAGACTCTCGCATCGCCGGGAGGGTTGAGCCGGACATACGGCAAAACCCCTGCAGGCGCAAGCAGGTTCGCCACGGTGGTGTCGGCGTTGAGCCAGTTCGCTTCAGCCTGAATGGCGGGATCTACCACACCGTGCTCGTCGTCGTGTAGTCCAGCAGTGTGATGTCAGGAAACGAGAACTGCGGCGAGGGCGGGACGCCTTCGGGGAACACCTGCCCGGAGTCGTTGACTTCGGAGACGGCCAGCGTCAACCGTGCGAGGGCGTTCTGGTAGCGGGTTGCCAGCAGGTTCGCCAGAACATCGGACTGGTCGGAGAACGACAGCTCGATCAGCGCGGCGGTGCCGAGGATCGCCACCAGTTTCGCGTCGGCATACAGCACCGGGGGAACGGGGCCGGCGGCTGCGGCGATCTCCCCCACAATGTCGTCGACGAGTACTGAAACTTGTGTGGCGGTGGGACTCGACGTGGTGGAGAACTTCCCGGTGGGCAGTCCGGTCGCATCCACGGTCAGATGTGCGAGCAACCCGGCCACATCGTCTGTGGTGGGAGTCCATGCGGTGGAATCCCCGACGGCTTGAGCTTCGAAGCTGAAATCGTCCGACGCATTCGGGACGGTTGCCACTCCGGTGCCGCGGAACAGCCCGGTGACCGTGGGCAGATAGTCGTAGTGGAAGTTACCGGTCGAGTCGGTGACGATCGACCCACCGAGAACAGCGGTGGAGCTTGTGCCGTCCGGGGCGTTGAAGGTGAACGTCAATGTGGCCGGGGTGACCAAAGTCCCAGTCGCATCCTTGCAGACGGCTGAGACACGGATGGCTTGACCGGAGTCGGAAACACCTGGCGTGACAGTGATTGTCAGAGTGCCGTAGCTCATGCGTTGTCCACATCAGCGGTGATGATGACTGTCAGATAGCCCGGGTCGGGGAACGTTTCCTTATGGGTGGACGGGAACGTCACTTCCCACTCGGCCAGATATGACCCTGCGGCTGCTGTGTCGGTGGAAGTCGGCTGGTACTGCACAGTTCCGTTGGTCGGGGTGCCGACGATGGTGGCGCTTCCACCCAACGCTGTGCCGCCGACGGTGACCGCCATGATGAACTTGACCGTCGCACCGGTTAGATCCACTGCAGCGCCTGTGGAGTCCTCGAGGATGCATTGAATGACGGGGGCGGTGTCGTGCCTTTTCCAGTAAAAGGTCTGATTTACCGGGGTGGTCATTGCACGACCGCCTTCCCCGAACCGTCAGAAGTGATGGAAACAGCGGTCTGTCCGTTGCTGTTCAGCGTCGCCGAAGTCGACCCGTTGGAGATGGTCACGACCGCCCGTGAGCCGGAGGGAACGACGACGACCGAAGTACCCGATGTCCCGAGGGCGGCAGAGGCTCCGGTCCAGGCGAGGACTGCTTTGTTCGACCCGTTGGTGACGAACAGCGCCTGATTGCGGCCATATGGAGTTCGGGGGTCGGGAACGAACCGGGCTGCTGTACCGGAGAAGGTGATCTGGCCGGCGGCAACGATCGGAATGGTGGCCGTGCCGGTGAACGTGATCTGCCCGGCAGCGGTGATGACCGCCTTGGGGGTGATAAGGCCGGTGAAGCTGATCGCACCTGCGGCAGTGGCCCGGGTGGTGGCAGTTGGGGTACCAGTGAAGACGATCCCACCGACGGCGACCGGGCCGAGGCTCGCCGAGCCGGAGAAGACAATCGCACCCGCAGCAGAAGCGGTGGCCTTCCCGGTTGCCGTACCGGAGAAGGTGAGTGCGCCAGTGGCGGACGTTGGCGCGGTGGCGGTTGGGGTACTGCCGAACGTCAGGGATCCGGCGCCAGTGATGACTGCTTTGGCTGTTGCAGTACCGGAGAAGGTCAGCCCGCCAGCAGCGGTGGGAGTGACAGTCTGCGGTGGTACTGCGTGCCTATTACTTGGTACAGGAAAGCCTCTACCGAACCGTGCCACGTCAGATCACCGCAGCCCGATTGACCGCCTGAAACACCCTCAGCGGCTCAGCTGGAGCCGTGTTCAGCACAATGGTAAATGCGATCTTGTTGGCAGTAGCCGTGCCCATCGTGGACGTGTGACCGCCGGCTGAACTGACGATGCCGTTGGAGTCGAACAGGGCGAGGTCGATTGCACCCGCACCGGAACCGAAGACCTGCTGGCGTGACGTAAGACCACCAGGGGTCGTATACGAGGCGTTGGTCGACGACTTCGAGCAGAACCCTTCCAGCACCCATGACGCGGGCACAGGGCTCACCGAAGGAGTAGTGGCAGACGTAGTGCTCGAGGTGGTGAACGTGGCGTACAGCGGTGACGAGTTGGCGAGGGCCCCACTGAGCGCCACACCTGAGTAGGTGAAAGCGATCGCTGCGATCTTTTCCTGCGATCCAACGTTGACGGTGACGTTCGCGCCCGACTCCGAACCGTCCGTAGAGACGGCGGTGTAGAAGGCGAGTTGAACCTGGGCTGCAACAAGTCCGTCAGTTCCCTGATGGGTCCACGTTCCAGCACCGGAAATGGTGACGCCGGCGGTGGTCTGGAATCCGACGAGGAGCCCGATCAGGTCCCCGGCAACAACCGTCGGTAGCGCAAAGGACTGTGAGGCTAGCGGGTTGCCTTGGGCTGATGTGGCGTTACGGAAGCCGACGGCAGCCACATCACTCTTCCCATGCGATCCATGTGTAGGCGTTTACCGCGACCGCAGCCGTCACCCGCACCCGCAGGAACTTCGACACCGGGACGACAGGTTCGCGGCCTAGCGGGAACTGGCACATGTAACCCGAGGCGGGAGAAACCAGCTGCAGGTCCAGCATTCTCGTCGCCGTGATCGTGCCCTCGGCGGTCGCGGTATAACCCGACGCCGTGGTTCCAAGCGTCATCAGCGAACCAGCATCGTTGGGCTGGTTCCATGACACGATGTCACCCGACGCATAAGCAGTAACGGTCGCGGCAACGTCCGTCTGCACCAGCTCAACCTTGATCGGAACACCGGAAGTGCCGTCGAACGAAATCCCCCACTGGACGACTTTGAGGTCTTCGGTGGAGGGGGTGGCGATCTGCAGCAAGGTTTTGATCGCTGTGCCGGTCGTGACCGATGCAGGCGCCGCAGTGGTGACTTTCGGGCCGTTGTAACCCCAATAGGCTTTAGTCACCGGCCACCGTCCCGAAAGGTGCGGTCAGTTCGGACGGTTCGGTGATCCCTCGTCCGATCCGCTGTGCGATAACCCCTTGCGCCTCGGGGGCGTACGAATCGCCGTTGAGGGTGAACCATCCGTCGGGATGCGACCCGAGGTCGGTGCAGTCCACGACAGTCCCGGTGATGGGGCAGGTGTACCGGTAGAGCACCTGTACCGGCATCAGGACGCCGAGAACGAGAAGGCGGCGACAGCAAACGAGATCGTCACTGCGGTAACCGATGAGGCGAGCGGGGCACCCAAGTTGTATGTACCGGCCGCATAGGTGGCCGACGTGAACGTCCCCACATGGGTCACCGCAACAGTGCCACCAGTGGTAAAGGTCATCGTGCCCGTGTTGGACGTCGTTCCCGACGAGGGTGTGCCGGCGGAGAACTGGATCCGGGCATACGAACCGGAGTTAGCGTTCTCTGATGCTCCTGTCGTGCCAGGGTCAGCAACATGCAGCGTGCCCCAATTCGACGTCGCCGAAATCGTCGGGGCAGATGCGGCGAACACCCCTGCAAGGGCGTTGTTTTCGGCGGTGGTGGATGCGCGGGCCATCAGCGGGTCACACCCTTCGCCGCCATCTTCTCGTGCAGCGCCGCATGCTCAGCCCGATGGTCGGCGATCATCTGCTCACGAACCGCCGCATGAATCGGATCGGCCGGGTCGTACTGAGCAGGGTCGTCCAACGCCTCACAGGCAAGGTCCACCGGATGGGTACGCCGGACATAATGCTCAACCTCGATGGCGTTCGCCACATGGTGGAGAATGTCGGGCGTCTCATGCGAATCGTGCTCGAAATACAGCACTTCCGGGGTGACGTCGACCCATCCGTCAGGATGCTCCGGAACCTGGATCCGGCCTGACATGTTGACGCCAGTGATGAGGGCATGGCGTGGCATCAGTTGTCCTCCCACTGAATCAACGTGTCGCCCAACATCCCCGCATGAACATGGTCATCGGGGAGATGAGCAACCCGCATACAGGCGATTTCAAGGTCACCGTCGGGATGGGTCGCAGTGCAGCCTTCCGTCCCGTTCCGGACGGCTTGCTGCTCGCCATTCACCTTGTCGGCAAGCGACATTTCGCGTCCTTCGGGTAGAAAAGTGGTGCGGCCCGGTCCCTTAAGATGCGGGCCGCACCACGACTACTTCTTCTCGTCCGGCTGGGTCTGCGCATCCATCAGCTGGGCGGCAGCCTGCTCACGGGTCTCCGGGTCAGCCGGGGTAATCCCGACCTGTCCGAGAGTCACCCAGTCCGGTTCCGCCTTGTCCTCGAAAACACCGGCCTTCGTCTTGTGCTCGAGCTGACCGTCGGCGAGGTTGTCCGGAACCTCATCACCCTCAACGAACGGAACGAGGCTGCCGTCCTTGAGGATCCACGTCCCGCCGCCGCGGGTGACCGTCTTCTTCCTGCTATCCACCATGTCAATACCTCTCAGGTGCCGGTGATCGAAACAGCGGCACCCGGCTCCTGGATGAACGGAACCGAAGACCGCAGAACGCGGACCCGCCACGACTCGGTGTCGAAGTCCCAGTTCGAACCGGTCTGGAATGCACGCTCGTCGGCGATCCCGCCGAGCATCGACCGGTCCATGACGAGCGGAGCGGCCGGGGCGTTCGGGGACACCATGATGTCCAGTCCTGCCAGGCGTCCCAGCTGCCCCGAATAGATCGGGTTGGACGTGTCTTCACGGGCCATCGCCGTCTGCACACCCTTATCGGCGAGGAGCACCGCATACTTGGTGTGGGTCATGACGATGGTGTCCGGCTCGTAGCCCTGCTTGAGACCACGGATCGTCGCCACCGAAGATGCGAGGTCGAGCAGCACGTTCGACGAGGCGCCCCCCCACGTTGCCGCCGCAGCCTGCGTCTGGGTGACAGCCGCCGTGATGGCCGGCATGACCACCGAACCGTCCCACCAGTTCACCAGACTGTTGGTGAGCTTCAGCAGCGCCCGCTGGACCGGGTTCCACCGCATCCGCTGAATCGACTCGAGGGTGATCTTCGAGTCGAGACCCCACTTCTTGACCGTCGCCAACGTGGCCGTACCGGTCGGGGTGGTTGCCAGTGGGAACTCGGCACCGGGGTTGATCGCCTCGAGGCCGGACCGGTTGGAGAAGATCGACTCACCGGTCTCGTACAGCACCGCCCCACCACTGGTCGGTACACGGCTGGTGAGCAGCACGTCGCCGATGAACTGCTGCTGCGCAAGGGTGCGCAGTGTCCGTTCGATGTAGGTGGGGGCGTTCAGGAATCGGGAAATCGTCTCGACATCACCGGATAGTGACGCGAACCCCGGGGGAAACTGGCCTGGCATCTTGTTTGCCTCCTAATGGCATGCCAAGGGACCGACCGGGATTCGACCGGGCCGGTTAATGGACAAAAGTTTTGGTCGCCGGGGCCGCGACCGGTGAACTACTGGAGCTTGAGCAGAACGCGAGCCGTAGCAGGCGAAGTCGCCGCAGTGACAGCCACGCCGATGTCCTGAACGAACGTGCCGGCGCCGATGGGGGCGACACCACCCGTGGTGGAGGACGTCACATGGTCACCGATCGCCACGTTGGCAGTGGTGACGAGATCGCAGGCACCGGTACGGGTGACGGCGACCAGAGCACCGGATGCCGCGTCGTGCAACGCGATCCCGACAACCTTGGACGACACACCGGACGTGGCGACGACGGTCGGCGGGGTGGTGGCACCGGTCGTGACTTCCACGACGTTGCCGCCAACGATCGCACCACCAGCGGTGAAGGTGAGCCTGTCGGCATCCTCATATGCGGGAAGAAAATCGGCCATTTCTCTCAGCCCTTCAGGTCAGGGTCGGGGAAGGCCAGTTCGAACTCGTCGATGGTGCCTTCGGGGTTGTCGGCGTGACCGACTGCGGTCACGGGCACCTCGGAACCGCGCTTGCGGGCAAGCACAATGTCCTTGGTGGTCTTGGGGTCCGCGTCGTACAGCAGCGCGAACTTGTCCTTGTCGGCGGGCTTCATCCGTCCGGCGGCAACAGCGTCGGCGAGGAACTTGTCCTTCTCTTCCGAGACCTGCTTCTCCTCAAGCGACTGGACCTTGGCGGCAAGGCCGTCATGGCTGGACTTGAGCTCCTTGAAGACTGGATGCTCGGAAATGTCGGGGAGTTCGACCTTGGTCTCCTCGACCCTCTTGACCGACTCGGTGACCTGAGTGCCGTCCATCTGTGCCACGGCGGTCGCCTTGTCTTCCTTGGGCTCGTCGACGGGCGGGATGAGGCCCAGCGCGGCGAGCTTGGACTGCACTGCGAGAGGCGGAGCATCAGGCCCGAGGCCGACTGCCTCTCGCAGCTGTTCGGGAGTGAGTTCCGGCATGCCGGCTCCTTCGGGATTGATGGTTACCGCTGCGGATGCAGCGACAGGGGCGTCTTGGGGGGCGGTCACGACAGGGATCCCGAAACCGGAAGCCTGCTGGGAGTTCGCGGCGGCGACGGCGTACATCTTGGCGACGTCAGCCAACGATTCGATGGCGGGCGGCTCAACCCCCAACAGGGCGAGGGCGGTGAGCCGAAACGAGTAGGCCCTACCGGATGCGGCGATGTCTTTCCGCAGCCCTTCAACTGACCTCGAGGGGTAAGCGGAGTGCATGACGTCGACGAGCCATTTCGGCATGTCCGTCAGATCACCGATCAACCGGGTGCCGTCGTCGGATGCGCGAAGGTTGCGAATGGTGCCGACTGCGGGCTGTCCGTCGAACCTCGGGTCGGTGTGACCGAGTTTGATGACGGGGGCGCGCCAGTCGGGCTCTTGGGATGCTGCTACGGCGTCGGTGATGTCTTGGGGTGTGCAGTCCCAGGTTCCGGTCATGCAGTCGTGGGTGCCGACGGCTGCGAGTTCGACGCCTTCCACTGTTGCCAGTTCAGTCATGCCGCACCTCGGACACGAGCACTTCCTGAACAGCCGTGATGTCTGCCGGGACGTCCGCGTTGACGACGGCATCGAGAACGACCGTGCAAGTGGTCAGTTCGTTGGCGACCACGGACAGGTGGATCTCTTTGCAGATCAGCGGTTTGCCGTCGAGCAGGACCCTTGTTTGGTAGCCCACCGGATCTTCAGACTCGTTGATGATTTCAATGCGGTGGAAGGTCATGGCGTGACCTCCGAACTAGTGGGATAGTGAGCGGATGGGATCGCAAAGGCTTAGGCCAGAGTTGTGGCCGCAAGAGCCGCCGCAATCGCTTGAGTTCTGCCATTCGCCCGGAGCACACTTGGCTGACCGTGGTGCGTGGCAGTGGCGGATAGATCTCGACACGGGAAAGCCGTTCGGCAGGTGCGTTCACTGCTTCAAGGAGCAGCGGCCACAACTCGATCGGGCCAAGCACGAGCGCGAGCAGCGTCGTCGGCACTTACGCGATCCGCGACTGAACGGCCTTAGCTGACCGGGGCGATAGCGCAGCGGCACATCGCATGTAACGGCGGAACTGGAGCCGAACCCAAGCTGTACGGACCGCCCGCCTCCGCATCGCTGCACGGCTCATCCACCCGTGAGTCCTCAGCGGTCAGGAACTCGACCTGCTGCACACCCGCAGACTGGTAGCGGTCCATCGCACCCTGAGACAGCGACCAGGACATCGCATCATCCAAGAAGAACTCGGCGTCGATCGTGTCTTCCAACTCGGCTTCGATGACGTCCAGCAGATCCGCCCGGTCAAGGGTTTCTGCCTCATCCAGCGCATCCGACAAAGCCTGCGCCACACGACGTGAAGTCGCACCCAGAGCGTCGTTCCACCATCCGGCAACCGCCGACTGCGCGTCATACGGCGGAAGTGGTGTCAAACCTTGTTCTCTGGTGGCGTTCATGAACAGTTGGGCTTGCACATCACCCTGAGCATGCCCGGCGAGGATGCCGGCGTGAACGATCGAATCCACCCGCTGCCCGACCGCCGCACCTTGCAAAGCACTGAGCTGTTGGACGATGATCGGGGCGTACAGCGGGGCTTGTGACGTGTCAGCTGCGGCCATCACACCCGTTGCCTGCTGAACAACCGGCCCCATGTCGGCATGTCTCACCAGAGAAACCCACGCCGGTTTCAGCAGTCCTTTGTGGACCGCTTCAACATGGGTACGGGCTCGGTCAGCCTCCGCAAGAGCATCCGTCTTGCTCGACGCTTTGGCTTTCACTCGACGGTCACGGGCACGAGCCGTCACAGGCAGCGTAGGCAACGCGAACGCGCTTTCAGGTTTCTGCACAGGACGACCCGGACCCGTCACCGAGGGAAGGCGGTAACGCTGCCGCAGATAGGATTCGGTGCCCTCATCGTTCGTCAACAGTCCTGCCGACGCGAGAGCCACCAGACTGTCCGGCGGAAGATCAGTTTCCAGATCAACTTCGTCGCACACCAGCAGCGGACATTGGACGTCTTCGCCATAGTTCCACGACACGAGCTGTTCAACCACATCAGCGTTGCCGGTGTCGGCCATGTCCTGGGTGACCGCATCCAAAGCGAGCTTGAAGAAGTCGATGAACGAATCACCCAAAGCACGGGAGCCGGTTTTGGTGGTTCCGAGGTTGAGGAACTGGGTCAGCATGACCCGGGCCATGCCTTCGTTGTACATGTTGATGGAGGCGATGATGTCGGGCAGTTGTCCGGATACTCCGTCGATGTGCAGCTTCGACCCGGCCGGTAAAGAGCCGCCTGCTGCTTCGCCGGCCCGCAACGACTCGGCCAGGTTCTTGCCGGGTGTCAGGTCTTGAACTCCGGGGGCGTTCTCCACCCACGGGATACCCATCCCGTTCCGCTCATCCTTGAACGCATTCACCTTCAGCGCACGGTTCTTCAACTGCCACATGCCGAAGCAGTTCCGCAGAATGCTGTTGCCCTGCCAGGCCGCACCCTCAAGCTCGTTCACATACCAGACGAGCCGGTCGGCGGCGATCTTCACCATGCCGGTGTCTTTGTCCAACGACGGCGTGATGGCCGAAGCAATCTGCCCGTTGGCGCCAGGGAGGATCGTCGGATACTGGTAGACCGCTCTTAACTGACCTGAGCGGTCCGTTTCGATCCGGCCGATCGTGACAGGCATCCGCGGGGACAGCCGGTTCAGATGCGCCAGTCCGTCACCGCGGTTCGTGTCGCAGACGATCTCGAACGGCATATGCCCATAGGGCAGGTGCAGCAGGGCTTCGCGGAGATGCTTCTTCCACGAGAACGTGTCTTTGCGGCGCTTCTGGTTCGGTGAGTCGGGTTGGCCTTTGATCGGCAGGTTCAGATCACTTGCGATGAACTGGACGATCTGCGGGTCGGCACCGTTCGGGTCAATCCACCAGCGGGCCTGCCGGATGGGCAGGGTGATGGCGTTGAGGATGGCTTTGATCTGATCGTCCCCGCGGCGCATCCGGTCGAACACCTGAATGGACAGCGGGTAGATGAGGTCCGCGACGTGCTCTGCCGGGTCGACAGGCCATCCACTGAGGGAGCCTTGGTTGGTGGCGTAGCCCTGTTCGGTCGTCAAGCTGTTGAGGGAAACCATCACGTCTCCCTGTCACTGTCTGTTATCGAAGTCTGGTCTCAGCCCCGCGCCTGGTCGACACCTTGCTAACCGTCAGTCACCAATCCGCCGAGAGCACGGGGCGAGAATCTGACGCTCGGGCCATCGGATCGGTGTCGTAACGGTCCTTCGGGCCGGACCAGGACTCCACGTCGATCTTCGAAGGTGTCCCGCCGATCCCCGCCACCAGATACCTGAGCGCATCCGGGATGTGGTCGTCAGCCTGCGTATCCGCGTCTTCCACGTTCCCCAACGTCCGATACGGCAACGCAGGGACAGTGCGGATCACCTCGGCGCAGTTGCGCATCACATGCAGCTTGGGGCACATCTTCCAGCCCAGTTCGGCATGCATCCGGCAGGCGGGACCGTCGGCCAGCCAATGATGCAAAGTTTGCCAGCCTGATACCCGGTCGTTCGGCGCATCCACTGTCGACAGTCCGGCTTGGGTCCACGCCTCGGCAACAGAAGTACCTGCACCGTTGCGTTGTTTGGTGGCAGGGTCACGGAACCGGATAATGTTCCACTCCGAGCGGCCTTCACGACCAATGACTTCCTGCGCCTGCCGTTCCGCCGTCAGCTGTTTTTCGGACAGGTCGCGGTACACCCACAGCCGGCGGTCCTCATCCAACGCCGCCCACACCACAGCGAACGGGGCGGTGAAACCCCAGTCCATCCCCGCGTACTTCTGCCAGATGTCGGGAGGGTCGAACGGTTCTACCGTGTGCCGGTCGTAGCGCCATTCGGCGAAGACCTGGCCTTGGAAGACGGTCCAGTCGCCATCGAGGAAAGCTCTGCGAAGATGTTCAGGCAGTCCGGCGAGGGACTTGATGTACTCCTCACCCAGCTGAGGAGTATCAGACGCTCGGGCTTGGATAAACCTACGGGATCTTCCCGAGCTGTCGATGATGACTTTGCGGCCGTAGTCGGTTGCTTCCACATAATCGACGAGGACTCTTGAGTGGCCGATGTTCCCCGGGTTCGTCGCACTACGAATACCGAGACAGGGGACGCCGGCCACACCTGAGCGAACCCGGGTGTACAGCATGTCGATCACATCAGGCGGGATGGTGGTGCGTTCGTCGATCAGCAGCAGGTTGATTTCCGCTGACTGGTAGGCGGTCGCCTCCTCAAGGTTCTTCGCATGAGCGAAGGTGAGGATGGAGCCGTTGGCGAAGGTGAGCTCATGAGCCTGCCGGTTGTAGGTGGCACCAAGAGTTCTGCCGTACCGCCAACGTCCCAACATTCTCAGAACCGAATGCTCGAGTTCGGGGAAACTGCGCCGGAACCAGAACGCCTGCAACCCTGGATACTGCACACAGGCCCTCAGCCCGTACATCAGCAACGACGTGGACTTGGATCCACCGGCCGCGCCGCCGTACAGGATGTCCTGCTCGTCAGCTTCGAGGAACGCCGTCTGCGGGCCAGGATTGGGAACGAACCCCAACGTGGTGAACGGGTCAACTGCTTTCAACTGCAGGTTGCGCTGCTGCTTGTCACGAAGCTGAAGAAGCTTGACCCGCTTCAGCTCGGCGAACGAGGTCGGCGTGTTCGGCATCGAGCCTCGCCAACTCCTGGTCTATTGCGTCGATCGTCAGCACCTCATGCCGGACAGGTGCATCCAGGCCGAGGAGCTTCGCACGGCGTTCCATGATTTTCAGGATCCGGTCCATTGCCATCAACGATGGGGCGTCATCGAGGATGGGTACGTCGTCCATCGTGATGAGCCGGCCGGCACTGTGGGCGTAGTGCGGACGTTCCATGATCTGCCAGGCAACGTCGAGGAGCCGGTTCATCCGTTCGACTTCGAGTGCCCGGAGTTCGTCGCCGGCTTCCTGCACCACTGCGACCAGGGCACGCTGCACGGCTTTGCGGGCCGCTGAACGGTCGCCATAGCCCATTTCGTTGGCGATCTGGTCATACGTCTTACCCTCGGCGCGCAGCTTGGCTGCTTGGGCGTCACGCTCTGCCGCGGGGTAGGTCCGTTCGGGTTTCATTGTGTCCCGACCTTTACGTGTCCCTGGTCGTGGATAAGCCTGCTGGCCTCGAGGGCGCAGCTTGGGCAGCGGATGTTGTACGAGACGATCGGCGCATCACCCAACGACACCGGGCAGGAAGCCGACCAACTGGCCTGATGTCCGTTGGGGCAAGGGGCTTCGAAGGCGACGTGCATCAGACCCTGCTGCGTCCACCTATGAGGACGGCGAGCAGGGCGAACACTGCAACGATGGCGAGGATGATCCCGACGATGTGCAGGACTCCGGCTGTCAGGAAGACAAGAAGCAAGCCGACGGCTAAGAGGACCAGTGCACCGGCCAGTGTCATCGGATCTCCTAGAAGTGGATCGAGTGACTCTTGGCGCCCCATTGGATGATGTCGCCGACAACGAACAGGGCGAGACCCCAGGAGACGAGCCGGCCGAAATACGGTGGGACCAAACCTGCAACCAGGAACAGGGCAGCAGCGGCTATCCAGAGGCAGAGGGCTACGACATTCACGGCTGCTCCTAGAAAGAATCTTGAAGCTCTTCGGTCAAACGTATTGCGTTAGGTGGTCTGACGTAATACGTTAGTCCCATGAACACACGCGGCGCACTCTCAAGAGCAGTCCTGGCCCATCGTGACCGCCGTTCTGCGGAGAGCATGGTCTTGCACGCGGCCCGCCGGATCAGTGGCGACCGTTGCCTAAACGACCCGATCAAGGCGCTTGACATTCTCGGCGCGGAGGGCGTGACTTGGCACGACGTCCTAACCATCAACTCCTGATGGCTAACGTATTGCGTGTGCCGCGACCGAAAGGCTCAGGACGCCCCAACCAGGCCCGCAAGCTCATCAGCCTGTACGTGTCCGAAGCCGGCCTGCAAGCTGTCGACAAGGTCGCTGAGCAGTACCAATGCACCCGCAGCGACGTTATCCGCCTCGCGTTGAAGCACGGACTAGACCAAGCCGAAGCCGAACTGAAACGTATTGCGTCGTCCTAGCTTGTGGAGTAGGACAGGTGAGAGAATGACAGCTATGAAGTGCGCTAATGACCACTGCGACCAGGCTGCTGTTGTTGCAGCTCACGGCCGCGATGGTCATACGCTTCTGTTCCGAACAGACCATCTGACGAAGCCGTTCGGCAAAGACGCCCGGTGTGCCGACTGCGCCGTTCACGAACTACTGTCGATGCTCGTTTCTGCCCGTCGTTAGCTGTTTCCGCCACCAGCGTCGCTTAACCGGACGAACAGACTTCCGCGCCGTCATGTGCAGTTAGACGTCGACATAACCCGCCTGACCTGCGAGAATTGGTGCCATGGACTTCGATCACGAAGCGATTCGCACCATCGACGTTGTTTGCCGCGATGAAGCCGGCCGGCCGTTGATGGCGTATCAGCTGCGCGTGGACCCCGAGGTCTACCGTGGCGCCGTGACCTGCGAAGTCCTTCAACCGCAGGAGCCGATTGACTACGACTCGCGCCGTGTCTATCTGCCGCCGTCACGATCGTTCAAGATCACTGCACCGCTGGGCGAGGGTAGCGAAGTCCGCGTCGGCGCTGCTATCGAGAACACCGTGCTTTGCCGCTGGGACGCCGAGGTCGAGCAGTACGTCCCTGTTATGGCTGCCGTTTCCCGCTAGCTTGTCTCTGCTGGTTTGAACCGTCGACATGCGGCCTGTGACGTGGGAAAATCAGGTATGAACATGGCGCGGTGCGAGGTCTGCGGCCACCAAGGTTGCCCTGGAGATCCCGTTATCCAGCGGTCTGACCATGTGGCCCCGGATCATCTTGTCTGCCGCGACGACTGGGCCTGCTTCAAGCGCTTTTCGGCGCTACCACAACTCTGGAGGAAGCGCGGGCCCCTATCGGCCCTTGCAAGTAGCCGCCGATAGACAAGGATCGAAACGCCGACCAGCACCAGTGTCTGAAGCAGCAACCGAATAGCAGGGACCCGCGCAGCTCTATTTTCTCACTTCACAGTCGGTTTGTCTGCTGGTTTGAACCGTTTGTCATCCCGTGGCGTAGGAATGTGCCGGCGACGGGAACGTTCAGCCAAAATGGCTGTCACCCGAGCCAGTTCCTCGACGAAGCCGGCCAGCTTGCCCTCTTCGATGCAGAACAGGCACCAGGCGTCTTCTCCGCGCATGACGACCATGTGAGGGGTTCCGCAGCAGATACACCGGAGCTGATGCATCAGCGTTTGACCAGCTTACGGGCCGGTTTCTTCGGCTGCTTCAGCAACCATTCCCGATGATGATCAAGGTAATGGTCGGTTGCACAGCCGCCGGGTTCGATTTCCTGCCAGCCGTAGCAGATGGGACACCACTCGGCGTTCGGCTTCGGCTCAGTCATGCTGCACGCTTCGCAATAGCGGCTTTGACGTGAGACCAGGCGTACAGCCGGCGTGCTCCCACCGTGTCCTCGACGGGCCATTCTTGCTTAACTGCCCAGCGTGCGAGGGTGCTGTACGGAATCTTGCACCCTGCGGCGACGGCTCGGAGGTCGACAAGCGTCTGCTCAGCGGCCATCGCGGACCGCCTTTCGGGCACACTCCACTAATCAGAAGTCAGATTCTCATGATCAGGACCGAATTACAAGCGTGGGATTCGATGGGTGTGTCACGCCGCCTCTGTGACCCTGATCCCGTACTTCACCCAGCCGGTCGACGGGACCATGTGGTTGCACTCGTTGCAGATGAGGTCCGCCGCAACGTCGAAGTTCGGATCGGACGGCGTGAGCCTTGCGTACATCGTCCCGGGACAGGGCGTGCCGTCGACCTCATCGACCTCGAGGCAGCGGCCCACCGGAAACTGTCTGTTGCCTGACGGGTGCAGCAAAGACCACGCCCGACGCCCCAGAGCCAAAATCTCGCCCGCATAGTCGTCAGCCCAACTCCTTGTGACGGACCATTCGTGGTGAAGCCTGAGGAAGCCGCACAGCCCTGGCAACGGGTCGTTCTCCTGGACTCTGACCGAGACTTTCCGTTCCTCGGCCACCAACAGCGTCCAGGACGAGAGGACCGTGTGGAGTTCCTGGCGATGCTCCGTGATGCGGGCATCAATAGGTAGCGGCTTCTCTCGGTCGCCGGAGATGGGCGCGCCGGCCTTCCGGCTCAACGTCTGGTCGTATGCCGCGGTATCGGCTTCGGCATCGAAGGTGGAGAGCTGGGTGAGCACGTCCAGGCACTTCTTTTGATGACCCAGGCAAATGGGTGAGCCAGGCGCGGCTACGGATGCGCGGTCAGGATGGCCCGGGTGATCTAGGACGCAGGCCCGTTTCTCGTCGTCAGCCATTCTGCGGCTCCTCTGGGGATAGCTGAGAAACGGGTTCGCGCAGCGCAAAAATGGTGTGCAGAGCAACCCCAAGCCCGTAATCCGTAGGGTCGGTGACGGACCTGGCGTCACGCTCGCGTTGAATAGCTTGCGCGGCGTCGCTCAGTGCTTCGCTGCGGGCAGCAGCCAACGCCGACTCAACCAGCGGCCAGATGGCTTCCCAAATCGCTACGTTGTCGGTGGTAGTGAACTGGTGCTCGACGGGTCGGTTCCCATCTCGGCGCGACAACTCGACAACCAGGGCGTGCGCCAAGTCCTTTTCGAGTTGTTCGCGTACGTCGCTCACCCGTCGCTCCCATCGGGGTTTTGGCAGGTCAGGACGTATCCGCGGGCTTGAATGGCCTCAATCGCTACGGCGAGAAGCAGCTCCCTGCGTGCCTCAAAGCCCCGGTCGAGGTAGGACGTTAGATCCACGCCGCTCATCGCGTCACAGGCAAGCCAGATGGTCTCGCGGTCCAAGCCGGTACGACGCACCGCTTCGTCGATGACGGTCTCGGTCCGGCCTTGTTCATGTCCCGTGGTGCTCATTCGTCGCTCCCCGCCATCCCACGAGCCACCTGAGATGCGTCTTTCTTCGTGAGCGCGAACACGTCACGGCATTCACGGCTCGTCCACTGGTCCGGCATCGCGGCAATCGCCGTGGAGATGCGTTCTGCCATCTGTTTTTCGGCAGCAGCAACAGTTGCCAAAACGATCGGTTCCAGGTCGCCTGCTACGGATACGGCGGTCGCCGCCGAACGCTCAGCTAGTCCAGCTTCGTAACCCTCTTGACGGGCGTCCTCACGTATCGCTTCGATCTGCTCGGTGATGTCATGCTTGCCGCCGTTAGCCGAGCGAACTGTCTGCGGGTGATCGACCATCGTCGTGTACGACGTCACTGCGTACCAGCGGTTAGTCAGGCCACCCCGGCGGATGAGAATCGGCTTCCGCCGTTTGCAGAAATAGTCATCGCAGCAATCGCTCATCTGCCGCCCTCCGCTTCGTTGCCTCCGTTAAGGGCCTGCCACGTAGGACACGGCCAAGTACGCCAATAACCAGCTCCAGGGTCCGAGCACGCACGGCAATGCGCTGGCTCACCCACGGGCATGTGTAGTTCTCGTGCTTTGTCGATGGTGTCGAGGTCTTCCAGCAGAGCAGCGCAAACACCGGGCACACCAGAAAGAACTACGGCAACGTCGTGGCTGGAGATCACCCCACGACTACGATCCGCGATGACCTTTTCGGCGAGTTTTTGGATGGCCTGCACACGACCCCGCGTCAGATCAGACATCGGGCACCGGGTGAATGTGATCGGCTACCAGCGCGATACCGCGAGGGTCATCACCGATCGAGCTAGAAACATAGAACGCCAAGTGATGGGCACACGTCGGGATCGGACTTCCAGCCGTCGCCACATCGAACTCGGCCAGGTTCACGCAACGGTCACCCGATGGCAACTGGTGGGTGCAGCGATGATCGGTAACGCCCACGGTTGGGTCAGCCACGGAAGTCCTCCGTCCGGTTGGCGGGACCGAACCAGGGTTTGTCGTGCGATTCGAACTGCTCCCAGCGGTCCCACTCGATTTGCGTGGCGGGACGCGGACGCCAATCGCCCCAGTCAGGGTCAACATGGGGGTCGTCAACACGCTCAGGTTCGACCGCTGTGTAGAACTTGTCGAGCGCAGCAACTGATTTGGTCGACTCGACACCGGTTGCTATGCGCATTGTGCGAACGCTGCCGGCTGCGAGCCACTCGGGAGGGTCGATCACCCGGTAAGCACTATGCGTGGCGTTGTGCACCAGAACCGTCCCCACCGGATACACGGTGTATGCGATCATCCTTCTCACGATGCGCTCCTGATGATCTCGCCTTTGCGGTTGACGATCTGGACGCTGATGATGAGCGGGCTGGCAGCGAACTTGAGGTAGGACTCGGCGTGGGCGAGGGTGCGGCAGCCGTTGTTGCTGTCGACGCGGCCGTTTGCGTAGGTGACGATTGCGGTGAAGTTCATGTCTTTATTGTGGCCCCTAAAGTCTGTCGCGTCAACCCTCTTACACAAGCTTTCTGTGGCCGCTATAGTGGGGTAATGCCCCGCACCGGACGCCCTCTGTTCCCTCCCGATCAACGCCCCACCGAGAT